>Ga0172375_10002371_pt1 | contig 29417 bp, 42 predicted proteins | sample LakKiv1m_FD_114537 | JGI IMG/M metagenome (GOLD analysis project Ga0172375, IMG submission 114537) | Freshwater microbial communities from Kabuno Bay, South-Kivu, Congo - kab_092012_11.1m | ecosystem: Environmental > Aquatic > Freshwater > Lake | place: Democratic Republic of the Congo... | reverse complement strand
GCTGCGGACGGTCCGATGCCCCAGACCCGCGAGCATATCCTGCTTGCGCGTCAGGTGAACGTTCCTGCCATCGTCGTATTTTTGAACAAGGTCGATATGGTCCAGGACAAAGAGCTCATTGACTTGGTCGAGATGGAAGTCCGCGATCTTTTGACAAAGTATAACTTCCCTGGCGACAAGACGCCAATCGTCAAGGGGAGCGCGACAGAGGCCTTGTCTTGCCTGTGCGCGAAACCGGATTGTCCCAAATGCGGTCCGATCTTTGAGTTGATGAAGGCCGTTGATGAGTTCATCCCGATGCCAAAGCGCGAACTCGAAAAACCCTTCTTGATGGCCGTGGAAGATGTCTTCACGATCTCAGGTCGCGGAACTGTCGGCACGGGTCGTATCGAAAGAGGCAAGATCAAGCTTAATGATAACGTGGATATCGTCGGCATGAGAAACGAGATCGGCAAGACCGTTGTGACAGGTATTGAAATGTTCCGTAAACTCCTGGATGACGGCCAGGCGGGCGATAACGTCGGACTGCTCTTGCGCGGCGTTGACAAGGATTCTCTGGAACGCGGCATGGTCCTGGCAGCTCCAGGGTCCATTACGCCTCACAAGAAGTTCAAAGCCCAGGTCTACATCCTGACCAAAGAAGAGGGCGGACGTCATACGCCGTTCTTCACCGGTTACCGTCCACAGTTCTATTTCAGGACGACGGACGTGACGGGAACGATCAAGCTGCCTGCGGGCGTAGAAATGATCATGCCCGGCGACAACATTACGGTTGAGGCGGAATTGATCATGCCCATCGCGATGGAAAAAGAGCTGCGTTTTGCTATTCGCGAAGGCGGCCATACAGTCGGCGCCGGAGTCGTTTCGGAGATCGTCGAATAAGAGAGGCTCCTTGCCTAAACGTCCGCCGCTAAAGCAGGGGGACAGGCAGGGGTTGTTTGGGAACGTAAGAACCTAAAACAGGCAAAATCAAATGGCACAGAAAATACGTATACGACTTAAAGCGTACGATCACCGCCTCTTGGATCAGTCAACGAAAGAGATCGTTGAGACGGCCAAGCGAAGCGGGGCGAAAGTTGCCGGCCCCATTCCTTTGCCGACCAAGAAGGAGATCTACACCGTTAATCGTTCGGTCGTCATTGACAAGAAGTCCCGGGAACAATTTCTCCTGGCGACGCACAAGAGGCTCCTGGAACTTCATGAGCCGACAGCCAAGACGATCGATGCTTTGCGGAAGTTGAATCTCCCTGCCGGCGTGGACGTGGAAATTCGCTGACGCCTCAAGCAAACCGGCGGCTGCAAAGAGAAATGGTGAATCCATGGGTGTATTGAATACGACGATAAAAATATTGGGCAAGAAGGTCGGCATGACGCAGGTGTTTAGCGATGACGGCAAGGTCAAGCCTGTGACCGTCATCGAGGCAGGTCCTTGCGTTGTGATGGGCCTGAATGATAAAAACATTAAAGTCGGCTTTGGCGATACCAAGGAGTCCAAGGTCAAAAAACCCCAGGTCGGGGAATTCAAGAAGTTGAACCTTTCCGTCCGTCGCTATGTGCGCGAGCTGCGCGTGGCCGACAAGGGGAATTACAAGGTCGGCGACGAGATCAAGGTGGATATTTTCCAGGAGGGCGATTTCGTCGATGTATCGGGTGTTTCCATCGGCAAGGGTTTCCAGGGCGGTATGAAGCGCTGGCACTGGATGGGGACGCCGATGACTCACGGTTCCATGTCTCATCGCCGCGTCGGGTCGATCGGCGCAAGTTCCGATCCGTCTCGTGTGTTCAAAGGCAAGACCATGGCCGGCCATATGGGTCACGACAAGGTCACGGTCCAGAACCTTAAAGTCGTCAAGGTCGATCTGGCCAACAATATCCTGGTCGTCCAGGGCGCTGTCCCGGGATACAAGAGCAGTTTGCTCGAGATCAGGAAGTCCATCAAGAAGCAGAAGAAAGCGTAAGGGATCATGGAAAAGAAGAATCGTATCGTCATGCCGGTTGTGGATATGGGTAATAAAGTGGTCGAGGAGATCGAGCTGGACGCCCATGTCTTTGATGGTTCCGTAAAGAAGAAAACCCTGTATCAGGCGATCGTCGGCTATCGTGCTAACCGTCGCCTGGGCTTGGCTGAGACAAAAACGCGCGGCGAAGTTTCCGGCGGCGGCAAGAAACCCTGGCGGCAAAAGGGGACCGGCCGGGCTCGTCACGGTTCGACCCGTTCGCCCTTGTGGCGTCACGGCGGTGTTGTCTTTGGGCCCCATCCCAGGGATTTCAGCTACACGATGCCGCAGCAGATCAGGAATGAAGCCCTTCGGTCGAGCCTGAACGCCAGGATCATTTCCGGAGATGTCGTCCTGGTCGAAAAGATCCATATCCTCGCCCCCAAGACCAAAGAGTTCGCCAAGTTTCTCGACGCACTGAAGTTGTCTGCGACGTCCGTCCTGTGCGTTTTGGAATCGGTAACGGAGAACATCAAGCGTTCGGCGCGGAATATCCAGGGGCTGCAACTTTTGGATTCCTCGTCGCTGAATGCCTATGATGTCATGAATACCAAGAAGATCATTTTATCCAGAGACTCACTAAAAAATTTAACAAAACGCTTGAAACATGCATAGTCCATATGATACTATTAAAACTTTAATTCATTCCGAAAAGGGCTCTCGCCTCGAGTCCGACGGGTGCTATCAGTTTTACGTCGCCTCTTCCGCCACAAAAGTCGATATCAAGCACGCGGTGGAAAAGATCTATAAGGTCAAGGTGCGCGACGTCAACACGATGACCGTTCGGGGCAAGATGAAGCGCATCCGCATGCAGCTGGGTAAGCAGCCGGATTGGAAAAAAGCGTTCGTGCGCCTCGAAGAGAACCAGAAGATCGACATAAAGTAATTTTCGGAAAAGAAGAAAGGCATACCAAGATGGGGTTAAGGAAATTTAAGCCTACAACGCCTGGAATGCGTTGGGCCAATTTGCCGGATTTTGAAGGGGTCGCCAAGAAACGCCCGGAAAAGTCGCTGGTCGAGCCGATCCGCAAGTCCGGAGGTCGCAATAACGCGGGCCGCATCACGACGCGCCATATCGGCGGCGGGCACAAAAGGCTTTATCGCATCATCGATTTCAAAAGGGATAAGTTCGATGTGGCCGGTCAGGTTCTGTCGATCGAATACGATCCCAACAGGACGTGTCGTATTGCGCTCGTTCAGTACCCTGACGGAGAGAGGAGATATGTCCTTTCGCCGTTGGGTCTGCAGGTGGGCGATGCCGTCACGAGTTCCCTGGGGGCGGACCTTGAAGTCAAGACGGGCAATACGATGCCTCTGAGGTATATTCCGTTGGGAACGTTCATCCATAATCTCGAACTGACGCGCGGGAAAGGCGGACAGATGGTCCGCAGCGCCGGCAACGCCGCCCAGATCACCGCCAAGGAAGGGGATAACGCGCATGTTAAGCTTCCTTCCGGCGAGGTGCGGTTGATCCAGTTGAATTGTTTGGCCACGATCGGCCAGGTGGGGAACGTCGAGCATGAAGCCGAGATGCACGGGAAGGCCGGCCGCAAGCGCTGGCTGGGCATTCGTCCGACGGTCCGCGGTTCGGCCATGAATCCGATCGACCATCCGCATGGCGGCGGCGAAGGAAAGGCCGGCCAAGGCAACCCACACCCGGTGTCGCCGTGGGGTCAGAAGTGCAAAGGCCTGAAGACAAGAAAAGGAAAGAGATATTCCAATAAATATATCGTCAAGAGAAGGAATGCCTAATGGCTCGTTCGCTTAAAAAAGGACCGTTTGTCGAAGAGAAGCTTATCAAAAGAGTGGAGGCTGCCCGCAGGAGCGGTTCACGGCAGCCCATCAAGACTTGGTCTAGGAGTTCGACTGTGACGCCTGATTTTGTGGGATTGACGATTGCGATCCACGACGGCCGCAAACACGTCCCGGTATTCGTCACGGAGAATATGGTCGGACATAAACTGGGAGAATTCGCGCCCACGAGAACCTTTAGAAAACACGGCGGCGTCAAAGCCAAGAAAGCCGTAGAATTGACATAAAATTATGATTGCAAAAGCCGAAGTAAAGCATATCAGGGGTTCCGCCAGGAAGATCAGGCAGGTGATTGATCTGATCCGCGGGATGAACGCCGTCGAAGCGATGAACTTCCTCAAATTCATCAACAAGAGGCCGACGTATTATGTGGCCAAGGTGTTGCATTCTGCCGTCGCCAACGCCAAATCCAAGGGTTTGGATGCAGAAGCACTCGTGATTTCCAAGATCACGGCTGACGAGGGCCCGCGCTGGAAGCGTTACCGGGCCGCGACCTTCGGGCGTGCCGGAGAGATTTTGAAAAAGACCAGCCATATCAAGATCGAGCTGGATCTGGGCAAAGAGATGCAGCCTGAGCCGCCCAAGACGGCTCCTGTGGCGTCGAAAAAGATCGAAAAGAAACACAGGCTGGCCGGAGTAGGGAAGGCCGGTGTCAAGGCCGTCAAAAAAGGGTAGCGATCGGTTCTTTTGTAAGGTGAGCGTAACCCCTTGTGGTTGTATCTCGGAAATCGACCCGCCAGAGGCGGGATGAGGAGGAGTTGTGGGGCAAAAAGTTAATCCGACGTCAGTGAGGCTTGGTTTCATTAAAGATTCAACGTCGAGATGGTTTGCGCGGCATGCCGATTTCGGGCTCTATCTTGAGGAAGACTACAAGATCCGCAAGCACATTAAAAACCAGCTCAAAGCTGCTGCTGTCTCTAAAGTTACGATTGACCGTGTCGCCGGGAAGGTTAAGATCCGTATCCATTCCGCGAGGCCTGGTGTGATTATCGGGCGTCATGGGGCTGATATCGAGAAGCTGACGAATGATCTGAGGGATATTGTTAAGGATAAAGAAGTGGTTGTGGATATCGAAGAGGTTAAGAGCCCTTCTATCGAATCGCAGCTCATTGCGGAAAATATCGCTTTTCAGCTTGAGAAGCGCGTGGCTTTCCGCCGCGCCATCAAGAGGGCTATGGACCAGGCGGTGTCTTCCGGAGCCAAGGGGATCAAGGTCTGTGTGGCAGGTCGTCTCGGAGGAGCGGAGATTGCCAGGACACAGGTGTATAAATGGGGCAGCATTCCTTTGCAGACGTTCCGTGCCGATATCGACTACGGGTTTACAGAGGCCCATACGCGTTATGGCCTGATCGGTGTCAAGGTCTGGGTCTATAAGGGCGATGCCCTCTTAGAGAAACTCAGAGAAGACCGTAAGAAACAGGAAGAAGCGGCGCAGGGAAAGGCCGAGGGAAAGACCGAAAGTTCTGAAGCGAAGGCGTGAGTTCATCCGAGACGGGTGCGCGTTAAGTTACAAGGAGCAGCAAGATGCCTTTAATGCCCAGACGGGTAAAATACAGAAAATTTCAGCGCGGAAAGAACCGCGGTATCGCCATAAAAGGTTCTGATCTAAGTTTCGGCGAATTTGGCCTGAAGGCTTTGCATAATGGCATCATCAAGAATAATCAGATCGAGGCGGTCCGCGTTCTTTTGGCCAGGCAGCTCAGAGGAAGCGGAAAGGTTTGGATTAGGATATTCCCTCATAAGTCTGTGACTAAAAAACCCGCAGAAACCCGCATGGGAAAAGGCAAGGGGGATTTGAGCCATTGGGTGGCCCAGGTGAGGCGGGGCGCCATCCTTTTTGAGCTGGGGGGCATCCCCGAGGCCTTGGCACGTACGGCATTGCGTCTGGCGGCTTTCAAGCTGCCTGTGCGCACCAAATTCGTGACACGGGCTCATACGATATAGGATAGAGGTTGCAATGAAGATAGCCGAGTTGAGAAACTTAAGCAAGGAAGATTTATCTGTGAAGCTGGTGTCGCTGAAAGAAGAGCTGGGCCGTCTCAATTACGGCAAGACCATCGGCCAGGTGGATAAACCTCACAGATTCAAGGAGCTGCGCAGGACTATCGCGCAGATCCAGACCCTGTTGAACCAGACAGAGACGGCCACGAAAAAGGAATAACCCCCTATGAGCGAGAGAACGACGGTAAAGACCAGGAAAGAATTTGTCGGGATCGTGACAAGCGACAAGATGCAGAAGACCGTTGTCGTTGAGGTGGAAACGTTTGTCCGGCATGCCCGTTATGGCAAGACGATCAAGGCCAAGGAAAAATTCAAGGCCCATGACGAGAAGAATGAAGCGCACATCGGCGACAAGGTGCGTATCAGCGAGACCCGGCCTTTATCCAAGGATAAGCGCTGGAGGGTGGTTGAGATCGTTGCCAAAGGCGTCGTCCCCGCGGCAGGAGAGATCCAATGATTTATAAGCGAACGCTTTTAACAGTGGCGGATAACACGGGTGCTAAAGTTGCCTCCTGTATCGGCGTTGTGGGGCGCAAAGGCAAATTGGACGCCACGATCGGTGATATCATCACGGTTAACATCAAGTCGGCTTCTCCGGATGCGACGATCAAGAAGGGCGAAGTGGCCAAGGCTGTGATCGTGCGCATGAGGGCACCGTTACGCCGGGCTGACGGCTCCTATTTAAAGTTCGATTCTAATGCCGTTGTCATGATCGACAAAGACCTTAATCCGCGGGGCACGCGTGTTTTCGGGCCCGTGGCGCGCGAACTTCGCGAGAAGAATTTTATGAAGATCGTTTCGTTAGCGCCAGAGGTGATTTAGCCATGAATAAGATTAAGAAAGGCGATACCGTCGCTGTCATGACGGGGAAGGACAAAGGCAAGAAGGGCAAGGTACTGCGTGTGATGCCTGAGACGGGCAAGATCCTTGTGGAAGGCATCAACTTTGTAAAAAAACACCAGAGGAAGACGCGCCAGGACCAGCAGGAAGCCGGTATCGTCCAGGTGGAGCGTCCCGTCCATGCCGGGAATCTGATGGTCGTCTGCAAGAACTGCCAGGCGCCGGCGCGGGTTGGTTTTACTGTCCTTAAAGACCAGACAAAAGCGCGTATCTGTAAAAAGTGTAACGAGACATTTTAGGCATACGACCAGACAGATAAAAATATATAGGCCAAACAATGACAGAAAACAAAACGACCCCACGCTTGCTTGAGAAATACAGGAAAGAAGTTGTTCCGGAGCTGGTCCGATTGATGAATTACAAGAATGCCCTGCAGGCCCCGCGCCTCAAAAAGATTGTCGTCAATATGGGCGTTGGAGAGGCGATCCAGGATATCAAGATGCTGGAAAAATCCGTTGAGGAGCTGGGGATGATCACGGGCCAGAAACCTGTCGTGACGCGCTCCAAGAAGGCGATCGCTAATTTTAAGATCAAGAAAGCCCAAGCCATCGGCTGCATGGTGACGCTCAGGCGCCAGAAGATGTATGAGTTCTTGGATCGTCTCATCAGCGTGGCCTTGCCCAGGATCAGGGATTTTCGGGGCGTGAACCCCAAGTCGTTCGACGCCCAGGGGAATTTTACGTTAGGCATTACGGAACAGGCGATCTTTCCTGAGGTCGACGTGGACAAAGTCAGCCGCGTGCAGGGGATGGACATAACGTTTGTCATTGCTTCTGCGTCCCAGAAAGAATCGTATGAATTTTTGAGGTTGATGGGGATTCCGTTCAGCAAGGCCGACAAGAGCTTATAGAATCTTTCACGGAAGGATTAATTGTGGCTAAGAAATCACAAATCAATCGCTGGAAGAGAACGCCGAAGTTTTCGACGCGCAAAACGAACCGTTGCCGGCTCTGCGGCCGCAGCGGCGGCTATTACAGGAGATTTCAGCTCTGCCGTATCTGTTTCAGGGAATTAGCGTCCAAGGGGGAGATCCCCGGCGTGCGTAAGGCCAGCTGGTAGGGCCAGCGATACGTCTGCTTTTGGCTCTGGCTGAAGGCCGAGGGCAGGCAGGGAAACGCTGAAGTCAGGGTTTTGAGTATCGAGAGAAGAGGAGAAATTGTATGGGTCTTACAGATCCGATCGCCAATATGTTGACATTGATCAGGAATGCCGCGAGGGCCCGCCAGGAGAAGACGGATGTTCCGTATGCCAAGCTTCTGGAGGGAATCGCCGGGATCCTTAAAGAGGAAGGTTTTATTGATAATTTCAGGGTCATCAAGGACACCAAACAGGGTGTTTTGAGGATTTACCTGAGATATGTCCATAAGAAATCCGTGATCATTAATCTGAAGAGAGTGTCGCGTCCGGGGTTGCGCGTGTATGCGGATATCAGGCATCTTCCCAGGGTCCTGCGCGGCAAGGGGACAGCGATTATGACGACATCCAAGGGTTTGATGACGGAAGCGAAGGCCAGGGAAGCGGGCATCGGCGGCGAAGTTCTCTGTTACGTTTGGTGAGGAGCTATGTCTAGAATAGGAAAAAGACCAGTTGATATTTTACCCGGCGTCAAGGTCGATGTGCAGGAAAGCTGCCTGAAGGTGGAAGGGCCCAAGGGAAAGATAGAATTTAAGTTTTCCGAGGACATCGCTTGCGAACAGAAGGATAACAAGCTTTTTTTCAGTGCCTTGAAAGACACGAAACCCGTCAGGGCCATGTTCGGGACGACGCGCGCCCTGGCGCAGAACATGATTATCGGCGTGACGTCTGGTTTTTCAAAGACTCTTATTATCGAAGGGGTGGGCTATAAGGCGCAGACGCAGGGAAAAAACCTGAAGCTCAATGTCGGGTTCACCCATCCCGTGGAGTATCCTATCCCCGAGGGGATCAAGATTGATGCTTCCAAGCAGGTGGAGATCACGGTTTCTGGCGTCGACAAGACCCAGGTGGGCCAGGTCGCTGCGGAGATCCGCCGGATATGTCCTCCGGAGCCCTATAAAGGAAAAGGAATCCGCTATAAGGATGAGCGTATCCGTAGAAAAGTCGGCAAAGCCGTCACGAAGTAAGGATAAAAGAGATGAAGATCAAAAGAACAGCCAGGGAACGACGTCATTTAAGGATCAGGGAAAAGGTTTCCGGTACGTCGGAGCGTCCCCGCTTAAACGTGCGCCGGAGCCTGCAGAACCTGTTTATCCAGATCATTGATGACGGCAAGAGAGCGACATTGCTTTCCGCCTCGACAGCAGACAAGGATTTCAAGAGCAAGATTTCTTACGGCGGGAACGTCAAGGCGGCTGCGGCTCTGGGAGAGATCGTGGCACGGGAAGCTAAAAATAAGAACATTACGCGCGTCGTGTTTGACAGGGGCGGCTATGATTATCATGGTCGCATCAAGGCATTTGCCGACGCCGCGCGGAAAGGTGGATTGGAGTTTTAAGATGGTTGAGCCTATTTCCGTGACAGAGAGCAAGGAAGCTATCGAGAAGGTCGTCAGGATCAGCCGTGTGGCCAAGGTGACCAAGGGCGGCAAGAAGTTGTCTTTCAGCGCGCTGGTCGTCGTAGGCAACACCAGGGGCAAAGTCGGCGTTTCCCTGGGGAAGGCGAATGAGGTTTCGGATGCTATCCGCAAGGGTATCGCCCAAGCCAAAAAGAGCATGATGCAAGTTCCTTTGCAGGGGACGACTATCCCGCACGATGTTGTTGGGAGATTTGGTTCGGCCCGTGTCATCTTAAAGCCCGCTGTTGAAGGGACCGGGATCATTGCTTCGGGTCCTGTGCGCGCGGTCTGTGAGGCCGCCGGTATCAAGGACATCTTGACGAAATGCCTGACCAGCAATAATCCCTTGAATGTCATTTTGGCGACGATCGAAGGCTTGAAGGATTTGAACAGAGATTTGGAAATTTTTAGCTTGAGGAAACAGCGCTTTGACGCAGCAGAAGGCCAAGAACATGCAAATAACTGATATCCGCGCGCCTCGCGGCGCCAATAAAAAGATCAGGGCTGTCGGCCGGGGCGTCGGCTCGGGCCGCGGAAAGACCAGCGGTCGGGGTAATAAAGGGCAGGGCTCCAGGGCCGGTCGTGATTTTCGTCCCGGCTATGAAGGCGGTCAGACGATGCTTTTCCGAAGGCTGCCCAAAAGAGGATTCACCAGTCGTTCCTCCAATCCTTATCAGATCGTCAATGTCAGCTCCCTGAATAAATTTGCCAAGGGTTCGGCGGTGACGCCGGACAATCTTTTTGATGAAGGGCTGATCAAGAACAAGGAAGGATTGGTCAAGCTTTTGGGGGACGGCAAGGTTGATAAAGCGCTGCATCTTAAAGTGCATCGTGCCACTGTGTCGGCCGTCAAAAAGATCCAGGACGCGTCCGGCACGGTAGAAATTCTGAAGAAGTCATAATGATTTCTGCGTTATTAAATTCTTTTAAGATACCGGAGCTCAAAAAACGGATCCTGATCGCTCTGGTGCTCTTGGCCGTCTACCGTGTGGGTTGCTATATTCCGACCCCCGGTATCAACGGTTCCGCCTTGGCAGAATTATTCAGACGTATTACCTCTTCGGAAGGCGGAGCGCTCTTTGGCATCATGAACATGTTTTCCGGCGGCGCCATGAGTCGCATGACGATCTTCGCGCTGGGGATCATGCCATACATCTCCTGTTCGATCATCATGCAGCTTTTGACGGCTGTCGTTCCCGCCTTGGAAAAACTGGCCAAGGAAGGCAAATCGGGTTATCAGAAGATCACGCAGTACACGCGTTACGGCACGGTCCTGTTGTCTGTTATCCAGTCGTATTTCATCGCTATCTGGGTGGAAGGCCTGGGGCGCTCTGAAGGCCTCCAGATCGTCATGATCCCCGGCTGGGGATTCCGTATCCTGACGATCCTGACCTTGACGACCGGAACGATCTTTATCATGTGGCTGGGTGAGCAGATCCAGGAACGCGGGATCGGCAACGGCATATCGCTCATTATCACGGCGGGTATTATCTCCAGGATCCCTTCGGCGGGTTATCAGCTGTGGGTTTTGTTTTCTCCCTATTCGCCCTCCAAGAGGACTTTGGAGCCGTATGTTTTCGTGGTCATGTCGGTCCTTCTGATCGCCGTGATCCTGGCCGTCACCATGGTCATCCAGGCGGTAAGGAAGATCCCCGTCCAATATGCCAGGCGAGTCGTCGGCAGGAAGGTTTACGGCGGGCAGAGCACATATATTCCTCTCAAGATCGATCAGTCGGGGATCATCGCGATCATCTTTGCACAATCGATCATTTTGTTTCCGGCGACGATTTCGTCATTCATCCCCAACGCCGCCTTTCAGGCTTTTGCCAATAACCTGATCCGCGGCCATGCGTTATACACGATCGTTTATGCTCTTTTAATCGTTTTTTTCTGTTATTTCTATACCGCGATCGTCTTTAATCCGACGGATATTGCGGAGAATATGAAGAAATACGGCGGCTTTGTCCCGGGGATCAGGCCGGGGCGGCCGACGTCGGAATATCTGGATTTCGTCATGACGCGCATCACGCTTCCGGGCGCCGTTTTTATGGCCTTTATTGCGATTTTTCCGGACATGCTCATGGCGTGGCTGAAGATCCCTTATCTGGTGGCTTCCTTTTTCGGCGGTACAGGCCTTTTGATCATGGTTGGCGTCGTCCTGGATACGGTCAAACAGATCGAGTCGCATCTTTTGATGAGGAACTACGAAGGTTTTCTGAAATCGACCAAGTTGAGAGGACGCCGTTAAGATGAAGCTTATATTGTTCGGGCCTCCGGGCGCCGGCAAGGGGACGCAGGCGAAGATGATGATCGAGGCATTCCGCCTGCCGCATATCTCGACCGGAGATATCCTGCGCAGTGAGGTAAAAAACAATTCCGAGTTAGGCAAGCAGGCCAAGGCATACATGGAGGCCGGCAAGCTCGTCCCCGATTCTTTGGTGACGGAGATGGTCAAAAAGAGACTGTCGGCGTCCGATATCGGTCAGGGATTTATCCTGGATGGTTTCCCCAGGACGGAAGCACAGGCAAAGTCCCTGGACAAGATATTGCCGGGTGGGGTTGATAAGGCGATTTATCTTAAGACCTCGGAAAACATCGTGGTGCAGCGCCTGACCGGAAGGCGCGTCTGCCCGAAGTGCGGCACGAATTATCATGTGAAGAACATGCCGCCAAAAAAAGATATGCTTTGCGATCAATGCCTGGTGGAGCTGTATCAGCGTCCCGACGACAACGAAGCTACTGTCAAGAACAGGCTGCACGTCTATTTGCAGGAATCCGAAGGCGTCCTGAGCTATTACCGCAAACAGGGCAAGCTTGAGAATATTTCGGGAGACCTGGATTCCAAAGATGTTTTTTCGGATATCACGAAGATCATCAGTTCTTTAAAATGATCCCTATCAAAACTTGTCAGGAAATTGACAAGATGCAGAGGGGCGGTCGGATACTGGCGAAGATCATGACGGAACTAGCCGCCATGGTTTCAGTCGGTATAACGACCAAGGATCTCGACGAAGAGGCGGGAGATCTGATTTGTTCTTTCGGTGCAATGTCTGCGTTTAAGGGTTATTGCGGTTATCCGGCGGATGCCTGCGTGTCGGTGAATGAAGAGGTCGTGCATGGCATTCCCGGCCGGCGGCGTTTAAGAGAAGGCGATATCGTCAGCGTCGACATTGGAATTAAGCAGGACGGGTTTTTCCTGGACATGGCCCAGACGTTTCCCGTCGGCCGGATCGATACGGTGCGCCGCAAGCTGATCGAAACGGCCCAGGGCGCGCTGGAAGAGGCTATCAAGGTCTTCAGGCGCGGCAACCGCCTGGTGGATATTTCCCGCGCTGTCCAGGTTTATGTCGAGACCAGGGGATTTTCAGTGGTCCGGGATTTTGTGGGGCATGGCATCGGACGCGCTTTGCACGAAGAGCCCCAGATTCCCAATTACGTGACTAAAGAAGAGAGCCCTTTGCTTGAAACCGGAATGGTTTTCGCCATTGAGCCGATGATCAACGCCGGAAGCTGGGAAGTCAAGGTCCTGGGTGACGGCTGGACTGCCGTCACAAAGGATAAACAGCCCTCGGCGCATTTTGAGCACACGGTGGCGTTGACGGATAAAGGCCCTGTGATTTTAACCCAGGAAGGATAGACCTTCGTAATAGCCTATGGCTAAAGAAGAAGCGATTGAAGTCGAGGGAGTCATTACGGAATCTTTGCCCAATGCAATGTTTCGCGTTGAGCTGGAAAACGGGCATAAGATCCTGGCCCATGTTTCCGGAAAGATCCGTATGAATTTTATCCGGATCCTTCCAGGAGACAGAGTAAGGGTGGAGTTGTCCCCGTATGATTTGACGCGTGGCCGTATCACCTTCAGAAATAAATGATATAGAGTTGAATTTTTTCCTCGCCGCCGAAGAGAGATAACGGCGACAGCATAAGGAGCAGAACGGTGAAAGTAAAATCTTCTGTCAGAAGGATTTGTAACAGTTGCAAGATTATTAAACGCCAGGGGATCCTGCGGGTCATTTGCAGCAACCCTAAACATAAACAGAAGCAGGGATAGAGAGCTAGAGAATCTTTTTAATCTCTTTGCGTATTAATCCCGCTAGAGGCTGGATTAAGGAGTAAAAATGCCAAGAATCTTAGGTGTCGACCTTCCGAAAGAAAAAAGAATCGACGTGTCGTTGAGATATCTTTACGGGATCGGAGAGACCAATTCCCGGATTATCCTGAAAGAAGCGGGGATTGATCCTGCCAAACGGGGCAAGGACTTGAGCGAAGAAGAGGTCTCCCATATCACGGCGGTCCTTCAGAAGAGCTATCGCGTGGAAGGCGACCTGCGCAGAGAGATATCTCAGAATATCAAGCGCTTGATGGATATAGGTTCTTACAGGGGCATGAGGCATAAGAAATCCCTGCCTGTCCGCGGCCAGAGGACAAAAACAAACGCCAGGACGAGGAAGGGGCCACGCAAGAACGTTGGCATCATCAGGGTGGCTGAGGCTCCCGTCAAAAAGCCTGCCGCTGCACCGGCAGGGAAATGAAGAATAGAGATTACTTCTTGCTTAACCGCTTGTAAATTTCCGCCAGGGTAGGCCGTCGGCTTTGCCAGGACGGCCATCCGGCGGAAATTTACGGCCTGGCAAAACGAAGTTTTGCCGAAGCTGCGGAGTTGATTTTGCAAGGAAAGCACCTAAAGATAGGCAAAATCAAGGAGTATCAATGGTACAAAGAGGAAAGAAAAAAGGGAAAAAGGTTTTGACCTCGACGGCGGGCGTGGCCCACATCCAGGCGAGTTTCAATAACACGATCATCACTATTACGGACCGCCAAGGCAATGTTATTTCTTGGTCGACGCCGGGCGTCGTTGGTTTTAAGGGGTCTAAAAAATCTACGCCTTTTGCCGCGCAGGTAGCGGCTGGAGATGCGGCGAAAAAAGCCAAAGATGCCGGTCTTGTGGAAGTGGACGTGTATGTCAACGGACCAGGTTCCGGACGCGAATCCGCCATCAGGGCGATCGCTGCCGCGGGTCTGATGGTCAGGATGATCAAGGATGTGACGCCCGTGCCGCACAATGGGTGCCGGGCGCCTAAGAGACGCAGGGTTTAAAACTGTGGAAAGACCCCTCGCCGTATCGATTGCGAAGGCGGCGGTTCGGGGTGATTTTGGGATTAAAGAAACGAGGGAAAATCAATGGCAAAGTATACGGGTCCAAGTTGTCGCCTCTGCCGCAGGGAAATGATGAAGCTGTTCCTGAAGGGCACGCGCTGTTATACGGAAAAATGCGCCGTGGCACGCCGCGCGTTTCCTCCGGGGCAGCACGGCCAGGGACGGGGCACAAAACTTTCCAATTACGGTTTACAGCTCAGGGAAAAGCAGAAAGTCAAAAGGATCTACGGGGTCATGGAGCGGCAGTTCCGCAGATATTTCGGCATCGCCGCCAAGACCAAGGGAGTCACGGGCAAGGTTCTTTTGCAGCTTTTGGAGAGACGCTTGGATAATGTGCTGTTCCGTTTGATGTTCGCGACATCCCATACCCAGGCCCGCCAGATCGTTCGTCACGGTTCGGTCTATGTGAACGGCAGGAGGGTCGATATCCCGTCTTTTTCCGTGCGCGCCGGAGATGTCGTCGAGATCAAGGGCAAGGAAGGCGTCAAGAAGGTCGTGCGGACGAATATGGAGCTTTCCAAAGACAGGGGTGTTGCTCCCTGGCTCCAGTTGGATGCCGATGTCCTGAAGGGTACGGTGACGCGCCTGCCTGACCGGGATGATATCCAGATGCCTATTCAGGAACAGTTGATCGTCGAGTTGTATTCTAAATAGTAGATTTTCTTTGAAGATAAAAAGGTGCCTGTTTGTGTTTGCAGCGGGCCTAGCTCAGAAAAGAGCGGGCCGCCGTATCCGTTAACGGCGGGCCTACCAGCACGGTGGGAATGGAGGAGGCAAGATGGGGATCAAGTGGAAAGATTTTCAGTTACCCAAGTTTCTAGAAATAGATGAGGCGACGCATACGGGAACTTATGCCAGGTTTATCGCCGAGCCTTTTGAGCGCGGTTTCGGCGTGACGCTGGGCAATTCCCTGAGGCGCGTCTTGTTGTCTTCCATCGAAGGCAGCGCCGTGACGGCCGTCAAGATCGAAGCCGTCCTTCATGAATTCAGCGCCATTGAAGGCGTACAGGAAGACGTGACGGACATCATCCTTAATATCAAGAACCTGATCCTGAGTTCGCATTCCCGGGCTCCGAAATCCGTCTATATCAAGAAAGACAAGGCCGGGGCAGTGACAGGGCGCGACATCATCACGGATGGGACCGTTGAGGTCCTGAATCCGGATCTTCATATTGCCACTCTGACTAAGGACGTTAAATTCAACGTCGAGATCGAGGTGGGACGGGGCCGCGGCTATGTGGCCGCAGAGGTCAATAAAAAGGAAGAACAGGTGATTGGGGCTATTCCGGTGGATTCGGCCTTTTCGCCCGTCAAAAAAGTGGCTTATCACGTCGAAAACACCCGCGTGGGCCAAAAGACGGATTATGATCGGCTCGTCATTGAGGTTTTCACCAACGGCAGTATCGACCCGAAAGATGCGATGCTCTATGCCGCCAACATCATGCGCGGACACTTGGATGTCTTTCTTAATTTGGGTCAGATTCCGGAAGAGATGGAAGAAGAAGAGGCCATGACACCCGAGGAGGCCCAGCTTTATGAAAAGCTGCGTCTGCCGATTTCCGAACTCGAGTTGTCCGTTCGTAGTTCCAATTGCCTGCGTGAGGCCAATATCAAGATCATCGCCGACCTGGTCAGAAAATCAGAGAGCGAACTCCTGGGTTTAAGGAATTTCGGGAAGAAATCCCTGACGGAAGTCAAAGAGCTCATCGTAGCCATGGGCTTGAACCTTGGGATGCAGATCGACGACAATAAATTGAAGAAAGAGAAATAGACGGAGTCCCATGAGACACAGAATCAAGACACAGAATCTCTCGCGCTTCAGTTCTTACTATAAGGCCACGATCAAATCTTTGGCCCAGGCCGTCGTGAAGAACCAAAGGATCATCACGACCAAGCTGAAGGCAAAGGTTGCCAAAGGGCTCGTGGATCGTCTCGTCACATGGGGCAAGCAAGCCGATTCGCTTGCCGCGCGGCGGCAGGCTTTCCGCGTTCTTTGCGATCATGCGTTGGTGCATAGGCTGTTTTCCGATATCGGACCGATGTTCCGCGAAAGGAACGGCGGCTATACGCGTATCATCCCTTACAAGAGGCGCCGGGGAGATAATGCCGAACTCGTCATTCTGGAATTGACAATGATCAAAGAAAAACAGAAGACGCTTAAGCACAAGGCTGCGCCGGAGGCGGTTGAGAAGCCGAAAACAGCAAAATCCGTCGAAACGCAGGCTCACGCGGAGCCGGCTCCTCCTGAGAAAGAAAAACACAAGCATGAGGAAAAAAAGCCGTTAAAAAAACCTTTGAGCGGCTTGGGCAAGATCTTTAAGTCAGAGAGAGATTCGCTTTAATCGAGACGCATGTCCTGCGAGTCCGATGTCCTTATCCAAAAGAGCTCAAGAGGTTAGTCCTTCGGCAACCCTCCAGATCACGGCCACAGCGAAGCGTATGGTCAAAGAGGGTAAGGATGTTGTTGCCTTCGGCGCAGGCGAGCCTGATTTTGATACACCGGATGTCATAAAATCGGCGGCAATCTCCGCCATCCAGTCCGGCTTTACAAAATATACGCCTACCTCTGGGATCCCCGAACTCAAAGACGCCATCGTCAAAAAGCTGAAGAACGACAACGGCCTGGACTACACGGCGGGTTGCGTTGTCGTTTCCTGCGGGGCCAAACACTCCCTTTACAATGTTTTTCAGGTCCTTGTGGATGCTGGCGACGAGGTCTTGATCCCTGTCCCTTACTGGGTCAGTTATCCAGAGATGGTCAAGCTTGCCGGAGGTACACCCGTCTTTATTCCTACGAGTCTGGAAGAAGATTTCAAGATCACCCCCAAAAAACTGCGTCAGCACATCTCCAAAAAAACAAAAGTCCTCGTTTTGAATAGCCCGTCCAATCCCTGCGGTGTGGTCTATCGTCGCAAGGAGCTGGAAGCTATCGCAGATGTCTGCGTTGAAAAGAACATCTATTGCATCAGCGATGAGATCTATGAGAAGATCATTTTTGACGGTATAGAGAACGTTTCGATGGCGTCGTTGTCGGATAAGATCAAGAAGCTGACCGTGACGGTGAACGGTTTTTCAAAATCATATTCCATGACAGGCTGGCGGCTTGGGTATCTGGCGGCAGAAGACGAGATCGCGAAGGCCGTTTCCTGTATCCAGGACCACTCGACCTCGAATCCGACGTCATTCGTCCAGAAGGCTGCGCTCGCGGCATTTTCCCTTGGGCCGGCATTCTTTGACGATGTCCGCAGAAAATTCCAGGAACGCAGGGATTATATCGTTTCAAGACTCGACAAGATGAGAAAATTCCTCTCTTACAAGAAGCCAGAAGGGGCTTTTTATATCTTTGTCAACATCGAGAAGACCGGCATGGATTCGTTTGCGTTTGCTAAGCGCCTGCTTGAGGAAAAATATGTGGCTTTGATCCCCGGAGGGCCTTTTGGCTGCAATGACTATGTCAGGATTAGCTTTGCGACGAGTATGGAAAAGATAAGGACCGGTTTAGACAGGATTGAAGAGTGGCTTGGGACGATCGGTTAACGCGTACGGGATAGGCGGGCCATGGGCAAGACAATAGCGGAGAAGATTTTAAGCAATCATGCGGGCCAGGATCTGAAGGCCGGTGATTTTGCCGTCTGCAACATCGACTTTTGTTTCGGTCAGGACGGGACGAGCGGCATCATCGTGGATCGTTTTCGCGCCTTGGGGATCAAGGAGGCCTTTGATCGCGGCAAATTTGCGATCGTCATCGATCACAGCGCGCCTTCGCCCAATATGGGCGTTTCCGCGGTTCACAAGAAACTGCGTGATTTTTCCCGAGAGAAGGGGCTTCTGCTTTATGACATCGGGTGCGGTGTCTGCCATCAGGTGATCCCCGAGAACGGCCACGTGCTTTCCGGCGACCTTGTTTTAGGCGCAGATTCCCATACCTGCACCTATGGCGCCTTGGGCGCTCTTTCGACGGGGGTCGGTTCCACAGACCTGGCCATCAGCCTTGCTTGCGGTAAAAACTGGTTCAAGGTGCCTCAGTCGATCAAGATCGTGGTTCATGGAAAACTTGGCCGAGGCGTTTATTCCAAAGATCTCATCTTGCATATTATCGGGGATTTGAAGGCAGACGGCGCCACATACCAGTCGGTTGAGTTCTATGGCCCCTGTATCGACGCTTTAAGCATGGATGCGCGTTTCACCATTTGTAATATGGGTGTTGAAATGGGGGCGAAGTTCAGTATCATCCCCGCCGACAAAAAAACGTTGGCATGGCTTGCCGGACGTAATAGAATGAGAAAACCGAACCCGCAGAACGCGGATAAGGATGCGGTCTACAGCCTGGTGAAGGAGTATGACGCGTCCAGGATCGTGCCGCAGCTGGCCAAGCCTCATACCGTAGACAATAACGCGACCGTCGAAGAGCTTCGTGGGACGCATATCGACGAGGCTTATTTGGGGACGTGCACGAACGGGCGCCTGGAGGATCTGGAGATCGCGGCGGGCATGCTTAAAGGCCGCAAGGTGTCGAAGGACGTCCGTTTCATCGTGGCGCCAGCGTCGAGAGATATCTACCTTCAGGCCATGAAAAAAGGATTGATCGGCATCATGGTCCAGGCGGGAGCCAGCGTCGTGACCTCGGGGTGCGGGCCGTGCGTCGGGACGCATAACGGCGTGCCTGCAGTGGGCGAAGTGGTCGTTTCCAGCGCCAATAGGAATTTCAAGGGCCGCATGGGTAATCCAGAATCTTTCATCTATCTCGGTTCTCCGGCGACGGTCGTGGCATCTGCCATTGAAGGCTGCATCGCAGACCCGAGAACATACGTGAAATAAACGGCCGTCCGTTGACCCTCCGCCTAAACGCTTGTCAATTTTTCCAGGGCGGACCGGAAAAATTGACGGCGCAGGCGAGGGTTGATTTTGAATGGAAAGAGAAACCCATAATAGGCAAAATCAAGGAGTTCATATGGAACTCAGAGATCTATTGTTGTTGACGATTGAGAAGAAGGCTTCGGATCTTCATTTGACGGAAAATTCTCCGCCAATTCTCAGGATCGACGGCCGGCTCATCTTGACGGATCTTCCCAAGTTGTCGCGGGATGATACCAAGAGGATGATCTACGCGATTCTTACTAATGAACAGAAAGAGATTTTTGAGAAGAACTGGGAGCTGGACCTTTCTGTCGCCATGGCGGGGATGGACAGGTTCAGGGTGAACATCCATGTCCAGAAGGGGTCTGTAGAAGGCGCCTTTCGTCGTATCCCTTTGGAGATTCCCCGGCTGCAGGATCTTGGGTTGCCTCCTATTGTGGCCGAACTGGCGCGTAAACCCAACGGCCTGGTTCTTGTGACCGGCCCGACGGGCGTCGGCAAGACGACGACCATGGCAGCCATGATCGACCTGATCAATACCGAGCGTCAGGAAATGATCATTTCTATTGAAGACCCAATCGAGTACCTGCATTATAACAAGAAGAGCGTGATCAAACAGAGAGAGGTTTATTCGGATACCAAGTCTTTTGCCGAAGCGTTGCGCCATGCGTTGCGCCAGGATCCGGACATCATTTTTGTCGGTGAGATGAGAGACCTGGAGACAATTTCCACAGCTCTGACGGCTGCCGAAACCGGCCATTTGGTTTTAGCGACGCTGCATACGCCGGATGCGCCGCAGACGGTCGAGCGCATCATCGATGTTTTCCCCCCGCACCAGCAGCAGCAGGTCAAGTTGCAGTTGGCGGACTGTCTGCAGGGCGTTGTTTCCCAGCTTCTTCTGCCCCGGGCCAGCGGCGTGGGCCGCGTCGTCGCGACAGAGATCATGATCGGCACTCCGGCGATCCGCAACCTGGTCCGCGAACAAGAGATTGAGCAGATCCCTACCTTGATCCAGACCGGGCATCAATTCGGCATGAGGACCATGGACAAGACGCTCAAAGAGCTTTACAAGGAAGGGACGATCACCTATGAAGCGGCTTTGTCCAAGGCCAAGAACGTGGATGAATTCAAGAACCTATGATTCTCAGAGGGTTTTCCTATAAGATCGGAGATGATATCAACACGGATTACATTATTTCCGGCCGGTATAAGTTTTCTATCAGCGATATGAAGGAGCTTGCCAAGCATATTATGGAAGACATCGACCCGACCTTTTATTCGCGTCTGAAGCCAGGTGTTTCTTTCCTGGTTGCGGGAAAGAATTTCGGGATGGGTTCGTCGCGTGAACAGGCACCCCTGGTCATCAAAGAGGCCGGGATCGTCGGCGTCGTCGCCAAGAGTTTTGCCCGGATCTTTTACCGTAATGCGATTAATATCGGCCTGCCTTTGATCGAAGCCGATACGACCGGCGTCCGCGAAAATGACGAATTGCAGATAGACCTGGAAAACGGCGAATTGCGTAACCTGACCCAGAAAACGAAGATGAAGATCAATCCTCTTCCGCCGGTCATGCGCAAGCTTCTTTCGGACGGCGGCCTCGTTGAACATTTCAAAAAATACGGCGGCATCAAGCTGTAATCTTCAGGTGGAACACCATGGCAAAATATACCATCACCCTGATTCCCGGCGACGGGATCGGGCCGGAAGTGAGCCTTGCGGCCAAGCGGTGCATTGAAGCAACCGGCGTTGACATTTGTTGGGAAGAATTCATCGCGGGTGAAGCGGCTATCAAGAAATTCGGCACCCCTTTGCCGGATGACGTGATTGCGTCCATCAAAAAGAACAAGATTGCGATCAAGGGGCCGATCGTGACACCCGTCGGAACGGGCTTCCGTTCGGTCAACGTTCAGCTGCGTCATGCCCTGGACCTTTATATTTGTCTGCGGCCGGCGCGCAGCATGGAAGGCGTATTTGCGGCCTTTAAAAATATCGACTTGGTTATCGTCCGTGAAAACAGCGAAGACCTTTATATGGGGATCGAATTCCAGGAAGGGTCGCCTGATGCCGCCAGGGTGATTGAGACCGTCAACGCCTTAAGTCCGAAAAAGATCCGTAAGGATTCCGGCATCTCCATTAAGCCTATCTCAAGGTTCGCGTCGCGCCGTATCGTTAAATTTGCCTTCGAGTACGCTTTGAAGAACGGCCGCAAAAAAGTTACGGCTGTCCATAAGGCGAATATCATGAAGCATACCGATGGGCTTTTTTTGGCCGTGGCCAGGGAGGTCGCCCAGGAGTATGCCGGCAAGATCGAATTTGGCGATGCGATCGTCGACAATTTGAGCATGCAGCTGGTGACCAAGCCGCAGAATTTCGACGTTCTGGTGCTGCCGAACCTTTACGGAGACATCATCTCCGATCTGTGCGCCGGACTCGTCGGCGGTCTGGGTGTGGCTCCCGGCGCCAATCTGGGGGATGGGATCGCCTTGTTCGAACCTGTCCACGGATCAGCCCCGAAATACACCGGTATGAACAAGGTCAATCCGACGGCTACGATCCTTTCGGGCGTCATGATGTTGCGTTATCTGGGCGAGGCAAAGGCCGCCGATCAGCTGGAGAACGCCGTCAAAGAAGTCATTAGGGAAGGCAAATCCGTGACCTATGATCTTAAGAAAGACAGGAATGACCCGACGGCGGTTTCAACGAGCGGTATGGCCGATGCCATCATCAAAAAGATGAAAGGTTAGTGAGTCTTTATTATGAAGAAAGTCGCTATCATCGGTGGCGGTTTTGTGGGCGGGACAGCGGCGATGCGTATCGCCGAGAGTGGTCTCGCCCAGGTTGTTTTGGTCGATGTCGTAGAGTCTGTCGCCCTGGCCAAGGCTTATGACGTAGAAGACGGCCGTTATGCTATGGGGGCTGACGTACGTATTGAAGGCACATCAGACATGAAGGCCCTGGCCGAATCAGATATCGTCGTCGTGACGGCCGGGCTGCCCAGAAAACCAGGCATGACCCGCGAAGACCTCCTTCAGAAGAATGCCGCGATCATGGAGAGCGTCTGCCGGGGCATCGTGGAACACGCCGCCGGCTCCATCGTTATCATCGTCAGCAATCCTTTGGATGTCATGACGTATCTGGCCTATAAATTGACGGGATTTTCTCGTCAACGGGTCTTTGGCATGGGGGTGAACCTGGATTCCTCCCGCTTTGCCAACCTGATCGCCAAAAAACTTTTTGTGGGCATTGACAGCGTCCAGGCCATGGTGATCGGCAGCCATGGAGAGACAATGATGCCTTTGGCAAGGTTCGCCACCGTGAGGGGGAAGCCCTTGTCGGAATTGCTTACCGCCGAAGAAATCGAAGGGGTCGTCGCGCGGACAAAAAAACGCGGCGCCGAGATTGTTTCTCTTTACGGGAGCGGAAGCGCTTACTTCGCTCCATCGGCCGCGATATTCGAGATTGTCAGGACGATCCTGTCGGAAACATCCAGGGAAATCCCGTTGAGCGTTTGCTTGGAGGGGGAATATGGCCTTCGTGACGTGGCCATCGGCGTTCCGGCGCTCATCGGCCCCGAGGGCATCGAACGGATCATGGCATTGGATTTGAACGAGACGGAACGCAAGGCCCTGACAGATTCCGCCGACGCCATCAAGAGCTCCATCAGGCTGCTTAAGGTTTGACATTATGGCGCGGCGCACCTCAAGGCCGCGTGAGTTTGTTGCATACGGATCATCATGATTTATGATCTTTCCATCATAGGCTCCGGTTGGGCCGGTTTTAATGCCGCGATCGCGGCGGCGCGGCTGGGCAAGACCGTCTGCCTGATTGAAGAGAAAGAGATCGGCGGTACTTGTCTTAACCGCGGCTGTATTCCTACCAAAGTCTTCGTCGCAGAATCCAAGAAAAACTCAAGCCTCCAGGAAATTCAGAAGAAAAAGACAGACGTCATATCTCGTCTTTCCCAGGGCATGAACTATCTTCTGAAGTCACACAACATCGCATGGATCCAGGGGCGGGGGGTTTTGCTTGGACCCGGAGCGGTTTCTGCCGAAGGTAAAGGAGAACTCAGGTCCAAGTTTGTCCTTTTGGCGACAGGATCGCAGCCCAGAGAGCTTTCCCAAAAATCCCTTGATCATCAAAGGGTGGTTTCCAGCGACGATGTCCTGAACTGGCAGGTTGTTCCCAAGACGCTTTTGATCGTGGGCGGTGGTTTCATCGGCTGTGAATTCGCATCGATATTTTGCCGTTTAGGCGCGCAGGTGACAATCGTTGAGATGCTGGACAGACTTTTGCCGAATATGGACCAAGACCTGGGCAAAAAGCTGGCGCAGGCCTTCCAGAAGCAAGGCATCAAGGTCATGCTCAAGACGGGTTTGGAGCAGGCCGGACCCGACGCATATGAAAAAATCCTGATTGCTGTCGGCCGTAAGAGCCGCTTTGAAGATACCTGTGCATCATCCTGTTCTCTGCATGCGGAAAAAGGGTCGATCGGCGCAGATCGTACCTTGGCGACGAACATGAAGCATGTTTTTGCCGCCGGCGACTGCGTGGGAGGGTATCTTTTGGCCCACGTGGCTGCTTACGAAGGGGAACTGGCTGTTTCTAACATGTTTCAGAAGGTACAGAACAGGGATTATAGCGCTATTCCTTCCAGCGTCTTTACGACACCGGAGGTGTCCAGCGTAGGATTGACTGAGCAGGAGGCCAAGGCCTTCGGCGCGGACTACGAGGTAAAGACCATTTTTTACCTTTCTTTGGGGATGGCCCATGTCCTCGGAGATACCCAGGGGTTTGTGAAGGTTGTCGCCGACAAAAGAAAGAAACTGATCCTGGGGGTCGGCATCTTCGGCCTTGAAGCTACAGAGCTCGTGAATCTGTTTTCCGTTATCATCAGGAACAAAATCAGCATTCCTGATCTGAAAAGGACCATCTTTGCCCATCCTAGCCTGAGCGAAATCATCGCCGAGATCGCAAGGGCCTTCTGATGCCATGGCTGATCAAGATCTTCCGTTGAGAGTATTGAATCTTGGCACAATCCCTTACGCCGAAGCTTTTGATTTGCAAAAAAAGCTTGTTGAGGATGTCGCCTGCGGGGCGTCTGCGAACACGCTTCTCGTTTGTCAGCATCCTGCTGTGATCACTTATGGGCGCCGCTGTAGCCACGCCCATATCCTTGTTCCGAAGGAAGAGATCATTCGCCGGGGCATTGAGCTTTACCAGACGGATCGCGGCGGTGACGTCACCTATCATGGCCCGGGCCAGGCCGTATTCTACCCTATTTTCGATCTTAAAAAGCTCGGCCAGGACCTGCATCATTATATGAGGATGCTTGAAGAAGCCATCGTCACGCCCTTGAGAGAACATTTTGGATTGAATGCCTATCGCAAAAAGGGTTTGACCGGTGTCTGGGTCGGCCCTTACAAGGTGGGTTTCATCGGCATTGCCGTCAAAAAATGGGTGGCCTATCACGGCATGTCATTGAACGTCGGCGTGGACCCGGCGTCTTTTTCCTTGATCAGGCCCTGCGGTTTGGATGTGAAGGTGGCTTCGATCAACGATTTTTTCAGTGATGAAGTTCGTTTAGAAACGATTTGTGATATGATAGTGCAACGGATGGCCCATGTTTTTCAATTGGAAGCGACAGGAGGCAGCAGGCAATGGTAAAAGTATATTTGCCGGAATTGGGTGAGGGTATTACCAAAGCTACCATTTCATACTGGTATGTGGAAGAGGGTGCGACGGTTACGGAAGGCAGCGAACTGGTCGAGGTATCGACAGACAAAGCGACCTTCAATGTTCCAGCGCCCTGCTCGGGAAGCCTCAAGGGGATCACGGCCCACGAAGGCGACGTGGTGGAGATCGGTTCCTTGCTTGCCGTGATCGAAGAAGATACGGTGACAGAACCAGGAGAAGAAGAGGCGGAAGGCGCCTAGCGTTTTGCCGGATTATTATTTTACTGCGGATGGCCGCCCTGCCTGGAAAAACATCAGGCAGGGCCTTATTTTTTATCATTCTGTTTCAAAGGGATGTCCGTCGAATTTCCCTGTTTTGTGTTGACTAACGCGCGCATTTGGAGTATTTTAAATTATATTCCATTGTGTTTGGTTGTGTTTGTCAGGCACAGAGGAGGGGCATGGTTCATAAGGAGATCTTGGAGGCCAAGGAAGTCGCGGATTACCTGCACCTGCACATCTTTACGGTGCATAAGCTTGCGCGGCAAGGCGTTTTGCCGGCGTTCAAGATCGGCCATGGATGGAGATTCAGAAAAGAAGCCCTCGACGAGTGGATACGCATGAGAGAGGGAAGCGGAAAAAATAGACGATCAACCAAGGCCCCTTTGAAAAAAGGGGTTTTTTGTTGACTACTTTTGTTTCGGGAGAGATGAAGGCGTTATGAAAAATGAGATCGTCATTACAGGTATCGGTGTCGTTGCTTCGAACGGCATTGGAAAAGAAGCTTTTTGGGAGGCGCTTCAAAAAGGCCAGAGCGGCATCAAGCCTGTTTCGCTCTTTGATACCGGCTTTATGAAGTCTAAGCTCGCCGGGGAAATCCAGGATTTTGACGCGAAGGCCTATTTAGGAGAGAAGGGTCTGCGTCTCCTTGACCGCGCCACGAAACTTGTCAATGTGGCGGCCAAGCTGGCTTTGGATGATGCGAGTTTTCAGGTGACCGAAGAGAATACCGACCGTGTCGGCGTGGTTTTAGGCACGACCCTGGGCAGCGTCTGGAGCATCAGTGAATTCGATAAGACCGCGCTGAAAGAGGGGCCGCGGTATGTCAATCCGGCGCTTTTTCCCAATACCGTTATTAATTCTCCGGCCAGCCAGATATCGATCCGTTTCAAGATCAAGGGATTCAATACAACCATTTCGACCGGTTTTACATCGGCGCTGGATGCCTTGAAATATGCCTGCGATTTTATAAAAATGGGACGGGCAGACGCCGTTCTTGTGGGCGGAGCCGAAGAGTTATGCCTGCAGACGTATCTCGGTTTCTACAAGCTGCGTTTTTTGTCCGGCAGCAAACAGGGGGATCCCGAGATCGATTGCCCCTTTGATGCCAGGCGCAACGGCATCGTTTTCGGGGAAGGGGCGGCCATGGTTTTGATTGAAGATGAAAAGGTGGCCAAGTCGCGCGGAGCCCATATTTATGGCGAGGTTACGTCCATGGGATACAGCTTTTTTCCTTTTCGGCTCAACAAGTATCATAAGCTGGGGACAGGGCTGAAGGAAGCGATGGGAAAAGCGCTGCGGGAAGCGGATCTTGAACCCAGGGATATCGGCTATATCAGCGCCAATGCGAATTCAACGCCGGAGGCGGATTGCATCGAGACCCAGGCGATCAAGGAAGTTTTCGGGAAGGACGCCTACCGCACGCCTGTCAGTTCCGTCAAGTCCATGGTGGGGGAGACCTTTAGCGCTTCCGGCGCCATGCAGTTGGCCGCTGGGCTGGCGAGCCTGGAAAAAGAATTTATTCCTCCGACGATCAATTACGAAAAGAAAGAAGCATGTTGTGATTTGGATTATGTCACCGAAGGCGCCCGGAAAGCCAGGGTCCGTCATGCGCTCTTGAACTGTTTCGGGCCCAGCGGAGTCAACACGGCAGTTGTCCTGTCAAAATATGAAGAATGATCGATTGCTCAAAGACCGGGTCGGCATCGTCTCTGGCGGCGCGAGGGGCATCGGCCGTGCGATCGTCAGGGAACTCGTCGCCGAGGGCGCCAAAGTCGCCTTCACATACGTCAAAAGCGATTCTGAAGCAAAAAAGCTGCTCCAGGAGGTCGCCGACGCCGGTTCCGAGGCCTTAAGTTTTAAGGGCGATGTGCGCGATTACGATACTTGCCGTGATTTTGTGGAGCAGGTCAAGGCGTATTTCGGCGGCCTGGATTTTCTTGTCAGCAATGCCGGCATCACGCGCGATAAGGCCTTTATGACAATGGAAAAAAAGGACTGGAAGGACGTCTTGGACGTCAATCTTACCGGCTGTTTCAATATGGCCCGTTCATGCATTGTGACTTTTCTCAAGCAGAAGAAAGGCAATATCGTCAATATTTCGTCCATCAGCGGGATTTCCGGCATCGCGCGGCAGGTGAATTATTCGGCATCCAAGGCAGGCATCATCGGCTTGACCCGCGCCCTGGCCCAGGAAGTCGCGCCCTACAATATCCGCGTCAATTGCGTGGCGCCGGGTTTTATTGAGACGGATATGTTAAGCATCCTCAAAAAGGAGCTCAAGGACAAATTCCGTCGCGCCGTGCCTTTAGGCCGGTTCGGCAATCCGAAAGACATAGCTAAGGCCGTTTTATTTCTTTTAAGCGAACAGTCCAATTACATCACGGGTCAAGTCATCAAGGTCGATGGCGGCCTGCATACGAGCAATTGACAACAGGGTGCATAGGAGGGACTGACACATGGCGCGCAGCAGCGTTCAGGACGAAGTCTTGGAGATTGTCTCAACGGTCATCGAGAAAGACAAGGGCGACATTCCTTTGGACGCGCATCTGATCCAGGATGTAGGCGCGGATTCCATGATGGCGCTTGAAATTTTGGCAGCTCTTGAAAAGAAGTACCGCATTGCGATTCCTGAAGAGAAGCTCAAGGAGATGGCTACAGTTAATAAGATCATCCAAATGGTTGAGGCGGCAAAAAAAAGGGGCAAATAGGCATATGGCGTCTAAAGAAGCAAGGAGACAATGAAAAATTCCTTTGAGTCTGAAGACATCAAAAAGCTCATCCCTCAACGATATCCTTTTTTAATGATTGACCGGGTTTTGGAGGCTTCACCTGAAAAAGTTGTCGCTATCAAGAATGTCACGGCTAGCGAGCAATTTTTTAAAGGACATTTCCCCGGCCAGCCTATCATGCCGGGCGTTCTCATCATCGAGGCCATGGCCCAGGCAGGTATCATTCTTTACAAACAGAAATTCCCTAATGACAAGGTGCTTTTTCTTGTTTCCGTCAAGAGCCGTTTTTCTAAACCCATCATTCCAGGCGACCAGATGGTGATTACGGTTGAACCCATTAAGATGATAGTCAAAATGGGTATTGTTAGGGTTGTGATGACAGTTCAGGAGCATAAAGTTGCTGAAGCGGAGATTGCCTTTGGTTCCCAGGATGCTAAATCCGCATGAAGCCTTCCTCTAAAGCCGCCCAGGATATGAAACGCCGCGTTGTTGTTACGGGGTTAGGTGTTGTGTCTTCCATCGGCATCGGCGTCCAAGAGTTCTGGAAGAATCTTGTCGCCGGACAATCGGGTATTTCTGATATAGAGGCTTTTGACACCTCTGATTATTCTATCCATAAAGGCGGGGAAGTTAAAAATTTCCATCCCGAGCATTTTATCGATAAGAGAAAAATCAAACATCTGGGGCGCGCCTCCCAGATGGCCATCGCCGCGACAAGATTTGCTTTGGAAGATGCAGGCCTGAAAGAATGCGATATCGGGAAGGCCGGCGTTTTGCTTGGGACAACCATGGGAGAGACCCAGATTTTGGAAGAGCTTGATAGGATATGGGTCGAAAGTGGTCAATCCGGCTTGGTTGAAGATTTGATCGTGTGGTATACTTCCAACAATCTTTCTGTGAATGTCGCGACACATTTTTCTTGTGATGGTTTTAATGCGGTCATGCCGACTGCATGCTCTTCGGCTAATTATGCAACCGGATATGGTTTTGATTTGATTCGTCAAGGAGAGGGGGAGGTATTCTTTTGCGGCGGCGTCGATGCATTTTCAAGAGTCGCATTCACAGGTTTTAGCCGTTTGTTGGCCATGGCCCCTGAAAAATGCCAGCCTTTTGATAAAAACAGGAAAGGTATGATGTTGGGGGAGGGGGCGGGCGTTTTGCTTTTGGAATCGCTTGAGCATGCCCAAAAGCGGGGCGCGAAAATCTATGCCGAAATACTCGGATATGGCTTAAGTTGCGACGCCCACCATATGACCCAGCCTTTGGAAGAAGGGATTGTCTGTTGTATGGAGAAGGCATTAAAAAATGCCGGGGTTTCTAAGGAACAAATTGACTATATAAGCGCCCACGGCACAGGAACTCCACAAAATGACAAAGTAGAATGCGCCGCCTTAAAAAATGTTTTTGGAGAAAGATCAAAAGCCATTCCGTGCAGTTCTATCAAATCCATGCTTGGTCATACAATGGGCGCAGCTTC
>Ga0172375_10002370_pt1 | contig 29422 bp, 26 predicted proteins | sample LakKiv1m_FD_114537 | JGI IMG/M metagenome (GOLD analysis project Ga0172375, IMG submission 114537) | Freshwater microbial communities from Kabuno Bay, South-Kivu, Congo - kab_092012_11.1m | ecosystem: Environmental > Aquatic > Freshwater > Lake | place: Democratic Republic of the Congo... | reverse complement strand
GGAGAGGATTCGAACCTCTGAAGCACAGGTGCAACAGATTTACAGTCTGTCCCCTTTGGCCACTTGGGTACCTGCCCATTTATAAAATTGAGCCTCTATTTAAAGGTCGAGGCGAAATATCTGAGCGGCCATTATTGGCCGCGAAAGTAAGCCGGCGAGAGGAATCGAACCCCCGACCCATTGTTTACAAAACAATTGCTCTACCAACTGAGCTACGCCGGCATCAGCTACTTTTTCTTAATGCATCCGGAATCCGGTCTATAATATCGGAGGCAATTAAGCCCATCTGAGTCTTGTCTCTTGCTGCTAAATCTCCGGCTAAGCCGTGAATATATGTTGCGTATTTGGCAGCCTCAAAACCATTTAACCCCTGCGCCAGGAAAGCGCCTGCAATTCCGCTAAGTACGTCGCCGCTTCCAGCAGTTGCCATTCCCGGGTTTCCAGAGCGGTTTATGTAACATCTTTTTAATCCGTCAGTTACAATACTATTATGCCCCTTGAGTATAATTATACTATTATAATGTTTTGCGTACTTTTTCGCAACCAATTTCCTATTATTCTTTATGTGTTCAATGCCTATATTAAAGAGCCGCGACATCTCTCTTTCGTGGGGGGTTAGTATAAGTTGCCCCTTATGAAATTTTAATAAATCCTGGCAATCACTAAGGGAATTGAGGGCGTCCGCGTCTACAACTTTTGGCAGCTTTGTTTCGCGTATTATTTTCTTCACTAATGCATCGGTTGACCTGTTCCTGCCAAGCCCCGGCCCGATAATTAAAACATCGATATTGCTAAGCAAAGTATACAACTTTGCAAATGCTGCTAAACTTAGAGTCCCCTCTTTAGTTTCCGGCAAAGGCAGAGTTATTAACTCCCTCGGCTTGACTCTAATCAACGGCCTATTAATACTTTTCGGTACGCCTAAAGTTACTAGTCCCGCACCTGAACGTAAAGCCGCTTCCGCGCAAAGCAGTGCTGCTCCAGAAAATTTGCTTGAACCGGCCAAAATCAATATATGCCCGTAATCACCTTTATGAGAATTAACTTTTCTTCGTAACAACTGCGCTGGCAACCGCATAGGTTTTAACATGTGAGATTGAGATACTTACATTAATATATTTACCCCTGCCATTTAAAAACAGGCAAACGGGTTTGCCTGTTTGATCATTGCTTATCTGAATATCCTGCCAAGAAAGAGAATTATCCCCTGCCGCCTTAAAAACTGCTTCTTTAGCAGCAAATCTTCCGGCCAAATGCTGGTAAAAAGAATTCCTATTCTTGGCCTGCTTTAGTTCAGGTTCGGTAAAAACACGGCGAAGGAAATCGTCTCCCCATTTTTCTATTGCCGCGCGGATTCGCCGCACTTCAGTTATATCAACCCCAGTGCCGATAAGCATCAGTTAATTAATTCCCGCATTTCCTTAACCGCATTGAACAATCCGGTGTAAAGCGCTTTACAAATAATTGAATACCCTATATTAAGTTCCTCTATACCTTTTACCTCAGCAATTTTCCTGACATTAGCGTAGTCAAGACCATGGCCGGCGTTAACTGTGAGCCCCTTATGTTTTGCGTAATTTACAGCGTAACAAATTTGATTATAAAAAATTCCTTTTTGTTTTGACCCTTTAGCATCAGCATAGCGGCCAGTATGCAATTCAATAATCTTTGCCCCCGCCTTATCTGCAGCATCAATCTGTTTTTTATCCGGGTCAATGAACAAACTTACCAGGATTCCGGATTTCTTTAGCTCAATAATACTGGATGAAATTTTCTTTAAATTTCCCGATACATTCAAGCCTCCTTCAGTAGTCAGCTCTTGCCTGCGCTCAGGTACAAGAGTAGCCTGATAAGGCCTAATTTTGCAGGCAATTTTTACTATTTCCCGGGAAATAGACATCTCAAGATTAAATTTAGTCTTTATGCTTTTACGTAAAAGCTTAATATCATTATCCTGGATATGCCTGCGGTCTTCCCTTAAATGCGCTACTATACTATCTGCCCCCGCCTCTTCGCATAAAAATCCCGCATAAACAGGATCAGGCAAGTTTCCCTTGCGTGCCTGGCGCAATGTTGCTACATGGTCAATATTTACACCTAGCTTTGGCATATTTTTTTTAGGCCTTTTCGCCTTTTACGTAAAACCAAAGAGCAATGGCCAGGGCTAAAGCAATAAGTTTTAGCCAGGGATGCACAGTAACTAAATGCGCAAGGCGTAAAAATACATTTATCTTGTTTTTATTCATCTTTCCTTGTTTTTAACAGCTCTTTTATTTTTGATTCCAGCTCTACCGCCCCTAAATCCCTGTAAAATTTCTTACGGTATATGATTGAAACGTCGTGCCTTTCTTCGGAAATAACAATTACTAAGGCATCTGTTTCTTCGCTTAAGCTAAGGGCGGCGCGATGGCGCGTTCCGAAAACCCGGTTTAGCTCCTGATTAATAGCCAGAGGGAAAATGCACCCCGCTGCGGCAATCTTGCCATGCTGGATAATTAATCCTCCGTCATGCAGAGGATTATTAGGAGTAAAAATAGCCTGTATTAAATCAGCCGAAACGCGGGAATCTACAATCTCTCCGCTTTGAATATACGCCGCAAGTGAATCATTCTTTTCAATAGCGATTAACCCTCCGAGTTTATTTGCCGCCAGGTTTTCGCAAGCCTCTACGATTTGCTTTACAAATTGGTGTATGTCTTCTTCCTTGAGCATGTTCTTAAAAATATTACGCTTACCCAACTGGGCCAGCCCCTGCCTGATTTCTGGATGAAAAATAATTAATATAGCGATAACCGATATACCGAAAAGCTTTTTAAGCAGCCAATCCAAAACAATGAAGTTAAACTTCTGGGAAATAAAAAAAACAAGTAGGAGCATGGTTATCCCGCGCAATACCTGCAAACTCCTGGTTCCTTCAAAGAACAGTATAATATGGTAAATAAAAAACCATAAGATAAGCACTTCAGTTACGGGCTTCCAGTATAAGAATAGGTTATGCATTAGGGCAACTCCTTATTGCGACAGCCATCTCCAGGGCCTGACTTACCTGCTTAACATCGTGTACGCGCACTATACTTGCCCCGCGCTCAGCAGCCATTATACATGCTGCCACTGTGCCAATACATCTATCACGGGGGCCTACATTCAAAACTGCCCCGATAAATGATTTCCGGCAAGGACCAACAAGTATAGGTTTACCGAGGATTCTAAAATCAGCAAGCCTATTTATAATCTCCAGGTTTTGCCCGGATGTTTTACCAAACCCGATCCCAGGGTCAATAATTATTTTATCGGGGTTGATCCCGGCGTTTTCGGCAGAATCAACGGCATTTCTTAACCACAATGTTATATCATCAATTAAAGACTTGTAGGCAATTTTCTTTTGCATATTTGAAGGCTTGCCAAGCATATGCATAATGATCACTGCGGCCTTGTATTTAGCGGCTATCCTTGCCATCCGCTTATCTCTTAACCCGGCAATATCATTAATTATCTGCGCTCCGGAATCAAGCCCGGCTTGAGCGACCTCTGTTTTCGTGGTATCAATAGATATAGGGGCCTTTATATTCTTAACCAGTTTTTTAACCACAGGCAAAACCCTGCGTAACTCTTCTTTAACGCTTATATTTCTTGCTCCAGGGCGGCTGGATTCTCCCCCCAAGTCAATAATATCTGCACCATCTTTAAGCATCTGCATTGCCTTTTCCAGTGCTAATTCCGCATAATTATCACTTTTAACGCTATACAATCCGTCCCCGCTAAACGAATCGGGAGTCAAATTAATCGCTCCAATAACCAAAGTTTTAGCGCCAAATTTCAAAGAATTCTTTCTCAAAGAGAGCGTAAAATTCTCTCTGTTATACTTACTGATACCATCATCCAGTTCGTCTGCGAGCCGGCTTAACCCGAACGGCTGGAGCTTTAATTTATGAATAAGCGAACGGAGCTGATTTTCCTGACCGATAATCAAACAAGGGTTTTTTTTACTGTTACCGGTAAGCGCGCCCCTGGCTACCGCAACATCGCCTCCCAGGGAGAGCATTTCTTGTTTTAAGATATTGGCAGATATATTAGTTATTTCGTTTAAGCGGATCAGAAAAGTAGCGGTTTTCGGCAGCATGATTTTTATCCCGTAAGGATCAACGCCGATATCATGCATGACCTTTTTTATTTCGCTAACGTTGTTAGAACTAAAAATACGCATTAATCTTTATGCCAGGTCGCTTTTTTGTATTCCTAAAATCCTCTTCACCTCTTCGCCGCTTAAGACCTCTTTTTCCAATAAGGTTTCAGAGAGAAGCTTGAGTTTATCCTGGCTGTTTCGTAAAAGGTTTAACGCTTTATCATATGCGTCATCTGTGATTTTCTTGACTTCTTCATCGATAATCCTGGCGGTTTGTTCACTATAATTGCGTTCTTCCATAATATCCCTGCCTAAGAAAACAAGACCTTCCCTTTTACCTAAAGTCATATTCCCCAGCTTATCGGACATCCCAAATTGCGTAACCATGCGCCTGGCCATGCTCGTCGCCACCTCTAAATCATTTTGCGCTCCGGTAGTCACTTCATTTAAGTTAATTTCTTCTGAAGCCCTGCCTCCAAGCATCATGGTGATTTCTGCAAGCAATTCTTTTTTCGTCCAATAATGCCTGTCTTCCAGAGGCGGAGTAAAAGTATACCCTCCAGCCAGCCCGCGGGGAATAATGGAAACCTTTTTTAAAGGATTTACTTCAGGCAGAAGCAAAGAAAGCAAGGCGTGCCCTGATTCATGCAATGCAGTTATATATTTTTCTTTCTTTGAAATAATATGGCTTTTCTTTTCCGGGCCCATCAATACCCTTTCCACGGATTTATCCAAATCTATTTCTTCTACAGCCTCTTTGTTATTGCGGGCCGCCATAAGTGCCGCTTCATTACAAAGGTTAGCCAGATCAGCGCCGGAGAACCCGGGAGTTTGGCTGGCCACTGATTTTAAATCAACTGATGCGGCAAGCTTAATCTTGCGGGTATGTACTTTAAGTATCTCTTCACGGCCTTTAATATCCGGAAGGTTTACGATAATAGTGCGGTCAAACCTTCCCGGCCGCAAAAGAGCGGGATCTAATGTATCTGGACGGTTAGTAGCAGCTATTAGTATCAATCCTTGCTGAGCGTCAAACCCGTCCATTTCAACCAATAGTTGGTTAAGGGTTTGTTCGCGCTCATCATTACCGCCGCCAATACCGGAAAAACGCAGGCGCCCTACAGCGTCAATTTCATCAATAAAAATTATAGCTCCTTTTCCCTCAACCTTGCCTGCTTTACGACCTTGTTCAAATAAATCCCTTACCCTGCTGGCGCCGACACCGACAAACATTTCCACAAAATCAGAACCGGAAATACTAAAAAAAGGCACGCCGGCTTCCCCTGCAACTGCCCGGGCAATCAGTGTTTTGCCGCATCCCGGAGGACCGATTAAAAGCACCCCCCTGGGTATTTTTCCCCCTAACCTCTGGAACTTCTTAGGATCCTTAAGGAATTCAATTACCTCTTTCAACTCTTCCTTTGCTTCATCAACTCCCGCAACATCATTAAAGGTAGCTTTCTCATTATCGCTTTGAATTTTAGATTTAACCTTTCCAAAACTCATAATTCTGCTTCCTAATTGCTCGCCTCTGGCAGCCATCATCCACCAAAAGAAAATCAATAGAAGTATAGGCCCTAAATTAAAAAGCAAAGAAACCCAGAATGTCCGGGCCGGCTTAACTTCAAAATTCTTCAGGTTCTGGCGCATAAGCGATAGCATCTCAGGGTCATTATCGGGAAGATTAACGAAGAATTTTGAATTGTCAGTAAATTCACCCTGCAGGATAGTCTCGGTTTTGGTAACCTGTTTAATGCTCTCAGGATTATCTCTCAGGGTGCGGAAAAATTGGCTATACGGGATCTCTTTAGGGATGCCGGATATGGGAATATTATTAATACTATTAACCAGCATAATAAACAAAAAGATTATCAGCAGCCAGCCAAAAGGCGAGCGCTTAAGTAAGTTATTCTTATTTAATTTAGGCTTGTTTTGCATGAGTATCTAGTTCTCCAAAGTTAAGTAAAATCAATTACAAGTTAAAACTATACCGCCACGATAATAGACTAAATATTATATATTTAAAGAGGCGTAAAAGCAAGTATTTTATGGATTTAGCGCTTGTAAAATCTTAGAGTATTACGGGTTTTTTGTATTGCCATCCCTTTAGGCAAGTCAACGATTGAGCCGGTAGGCCGGTTGTTCAGCAAGTCTTCCAGTTCTTTAATATGCTGGAAGCTTATCCTGCGTGTATCACCTTGAATGCGTGCTATATACTGCCTGATTTTAATCCTCAAAATTGCCGGGTGTAATCTTAAGAGTTTGTCCAGGTTGATCCGCAGGCCTGGACTTTTAAGCGCGTTTTTCGCAGCCCGGTCAAGAAACTCGTAATCATATGAAATACTTTCAGCTGAATTAGCCAGGGTCTCCACAATATTTTGGTTGTACTCTTTCTTGAGTAGAGGGATAAGCCGATGCCTGATTTTGTTACGGAAGAAAACATCTTCTTTGTTGGTTGAATCAATGCGCGGTTTTACTCTATTCTTCCTTAAAAAAGATTCAATCTCATTACGGCTGGTTTCTAAAAGCGGCCGGATGAAAGTTACCCCTTTAATTGTACGTTTTACGGATATTCCGGATAATCCGTATAACCCTGTACCCCTTAGCAGGCGCATAAGCACAGTTTCTGCCTGGTCATCAAGATTATGGCCCAAGGCAACTTTATCCGCGTTAATTCTCCTGGCAGTCCTGATAAAGAAATTCATCCTTTCTTCTCTGCAAAGTTCTTCCAGGGAACCGTTCTTTTTTCGAAAATCTGGCTCTAGCCTAGCAGCAGTGAAAGGAAGGTTAAGCTTTTTTGCCCAATCTTCTACAAAAAGCGCATCTGCATGAGAATCTTTGCGTAAGCCGTGGTCCATATGCGCAATATGTAAATCTAAATCCAGGTCATTTTTTAGCTGAAAGAAAGTCAGGAGCAATGCGAGGGAATCAGGCCCTCCGGAAACCCCAAGAAGAATTTTATCCCCTTCACGAATAAGCCTGTATTTCTTAATTGTTTCTTTTATCTTTTTAACCATGTATATATTTTATCATAATTATTCTGATATTTATAGCTAGATTTAAGCTTCCCCGGCGTTATAAACCAATCGTTTCATTTAAGTTGACTTTATGCCGCTAAAAGTGTAAATTAATAAAATGAACCCAAAAAGGATAGTAACCCACAAGGAAAGAAAAATTGTCCTGGGCAATTTCATTTCCCTGACTACCCTGCAAACCATCAGCTACATCCTTCCTTTAGTTGTGCTGCCCTACCTTATCAGGGTAATCGGAATAGAAAAATTCGGCCTGATTGCTTTTGCTTCCAGCCTCGTTCAATATTTCATGATTTTAACAGATTACGGATTCAGTATTTCAGCAACAAAAACAATTTCACTTATCGGAGAACATAAACAAAAAACAAGCGAAGTATTTTCTTCGGTAATGACGGTAAAACTCATCTTCGCGGCAATAAGTTTTTTTATGCTTAGCGTGATTATATATATTATCCCAAAGTTTAAAGCAGATTGGCTGGTTTATATTTTAAGTTTCGGTTCGGTAATTGGAAGCACGTTGTTTCCCGTATGGTTTTTCCAGGGAAAAGAAAAAATGAGTTATATTTCAGTAGTTAATGTAGCCGGAGGCTTGATTTATTCGGTTTGTATTTTTGTTTTTATAAGAAGCCCTCAAGATTTTCTCCTGGTCCCTATTTTAAATTCGCTCCTCTCAATAATCAGCGGGGTACTTGGCCTTTATATCGCCTTTAAGAAATTCCGGATCAAGTTTATCATACAAAAATACGTTACTATAAAACAGGAACTCAAGACCGGCTGGGATATTTTTATTTCCATCCTCTCTGTCAACGCCTATACTACCAGCCGGGTTTTTGCTATAGGTCTCCTGACCAATAATGTAATTACCGGATATTATTCCCTGGCTGAGAAAATCGCTAACTATATCCAGACATTCCCTATGGATTCTTTTACCAGAGCGGTATTCCCCCGAATCAGCAATGTTTTTGCCAAGAATAAACAACGGGCAATAGCTATAATGTATAGAATCCAGGACGGGGTTACATTAGGGTTCGTAATCAGCCTGCCGATTGCCTTCTTTTTAGCCCCCTGGATTATTCAGCTGACATGCGGAGTCGCCTATAAAGAAGTAATCGTTACCTTAAGGCTTTTACTTGCCGCGGTATTTTTTGTGGGAGCCAATAATTTCAAGGTTCAATTCTTGCTCGTTTGCGGAAAACAGGATTTGTACGCAAAAATTCATATTAGTGCCGCGCTTATCGGCTTACCGCTTATATTTATATTAATCTACCTATTTTCTTATGTGGGGGCAGCATTTGCCACAGTATTGATTGAAGCAGGAGTGTTTGTTGTCACTTCCTTAATCCTTGAAAAACTAGCCAAAAAATTCTCAGGAAGATAACTAATAATGTCGTAACATAATAAAGGCAGCCCTCTGCTCGAGGACTGCCTCTCTTGTATCTGGTGGCGGAGAGTGGCCCTGCTCCGCTTTCGCTTCGCAGGACTGCCTCTCTTGTATCTGGTGGCGGAGAGTGGATTTAAACCACCGACCAAGCGGGTATGAGCCGCGTGCTCTATCAGGCTGAGCTACTCCGCCAAAATTAAATTATCAACTGTTTAATTTCTTTCTATATGCTTCCAGATAAGAATCGCAATAAATATTCTTGTTTAAAATTAACTCTGCGGTAATCAATGCGTCCATTAGCTCTTTATCTTTAGGATCAAGTATAGCAGAATCTAAGCCATATGCAACTGCCATAGTCAAAAAAGTCCTGTTAATCAGGCTGCGCAAGAGAACGCCCTGAGAAACATTGCTTAAACCAAGTATAGTCTTGGGTCCGGGTCCGGAGATAATTTTAAATTCAGATATGGATTCCAGGATATCCTTCATTTGCGACTGGGCTACATTAACCGGCAAAACAATAGGATCCAGGTACAAGCCTTCAACAGAAAAACCCTGCTCCTGGCAATTTGCCACAATAAATGCTGCCAACTCCAAGCGCTGGTCTTTATTTTGAGGAATACCTTTAGATCTAATAGTAATACCGATTAATTGAGCTTGATATTTACTTGCCATAGGCACGAGTATGTCCAATTTATCTTGGTCTGCCGTAGTAGAGTTAATGATCGTTTTATTCCTGGATGCCTTTAGCCCCTCCTGAATAACCGCGGGCTTACTTGAATCAAGGCAAAGCGGTTTATCAGTTACTTCCTGGATTGTTTCAACTAGCCAGGGCATATCAACTAACGGCTGCCTGGATGCTGGCCCGCAATTAACATCTAAAGCATCCGCCCCGCAGGCAATTTGATCTAAGGCGCATTTTTGCACCTCTTTTTTGTTGCGTTCCTTAATCGCTGAGCCGATATTAGAATACATTCCATTTATTAATTCACCGACAACAAACATAATTATCCCCTTAAATTATTACCCTGCTTTTTAAAAAGAGTGCCTATATATTCAGATACTTTTTGGATTGCTTTCGGATGACGCAAAACTAAGAGATCCGCCCCCGATTGTATAAAACTCGTAGCTGTGATTATTTCCCAGGCAATACCTTGTTCAGGGCTGACCTTAGCTTCTTTGGTCCTCCAAGACTCCTGACCCACAAAGCAGATAAACGGGGAAGCTAAGGCTTTATCTCCTGATAAGCCGGCAAGCCTGGCCCTTTCCATAATAGAATAAGCATACTCTAATCCATAGCCTAAAGCCCCGATAGTAGGGTTTATCGCAATCCGTTCAAGGTTTAACCCCATATCTGAAATTAAGATATTCAACTGTTTTGCTATATTAATATCTATTGGGCTTTCTGCAATAATATTATGCCCATCAGCCAATACGCTCCCGACTAAAGTTTTGTAATTTTCCTGCACAGCACAGCCAATCAGGCAGCGTTCGTTTTTTGCTGCTTCGGAGCAGGCAGGTAAAATCAAGTTATCTTTGGCATCATCGCCACTGCCTAGAATAATCAGAGGGACACTTACCTTTTTTAATAGAGCGGAAATAAATTCTCCGGCTTCTTTAGGGCCTTTGTCTCCGAAATCAGGATGGGCCCCCTGCATCTTTACACAAAGTAATTGCGCTTTGAATTCATTTACACATTTATCAGCCCAATCAAAAGGGTTCTCTATTGATTTCCCATATGGAGCAAGCAGTTCTTCAGACCAATCCTGAGGAGGAATATCCCATATTTCAAAGGCGATTGCAGGAGGATTAGGTATCCCCCCTTCCTTGAATAATAATGGCAGGCTGCTTTGTCCTCCTATTTTTACGGTATGAGCGCGAGACCCTCCGTCTTTCTTCTCTGCGCCAATAACCATGGCGGAAATTGTACCAGCCCATTTCTCAAGCACTAGTTGTGTTTCCATATTTTTACCCCCAATGTATTAAGCGCTGACAGAATAACTGAATTATCTTTCAGATTAAATATTGATTCCCCGTTTAAACTTAATTTCTCGATTAAACGATCCGGCGGCAGGCAACCTAAATATTCTAGCCCGCTATCCTTAAGCCCGTCTAATTTTACAGGGCCCTTTTTAAAACGGTTTATCAAAATAAACTTCTTTTTGACTTCAAATTTCAGTTGCATAGCTAGCTGATTAACCCTTTGGGCTGATTTCAACCCTATCCTGGAAGCATCTGATACAACTATAAGTATATCCGCGGATCGGCTGGTACGCCGTGATAGATGCTCAAGGCCGGCTTCATTGTCAATGACTGTATAGTCGTAGTCTTTAATTAACTTAACCATAACTGACCTTAAAACATTATTTACATAACAATAACAGCCCGGACCCTCGGGTTTGCCCATGCTCAAAAGGTCAAATCCATCCTCTTCCTGAATTGCTGATTGCACCTGATATTCTATAAAACGCTCTTTGGCCATCCCAGACGGGACTATTCCGGGATTCAGGGATATTTCATCCAGGATGCTTCCGATATTCCGTCCGGGCGTTAAGCCAAGGGTTTCGCCCAAATTGCTATTTGGGTCGGCATCTATGGCTAATATCGAACCAAGCTTTCTTTCTTTTATGCTTCGGATAATCAGGGATGCAATAGTAGTCTTACCTGTACCGCCTTTTCCGGCCATCGCGATAACACAACTCATCTATAACCTCACGCTGGGAAACTTGGTTAAATCAGTGTGCGGAAAAAACAATGCCTGGCCGTATTCATCCATATAACCCGGGTCAACAGACAGTTCGAAATAGGTAATTTTGGAAGCAAGGATATCAGCCATAACCATGGCCTGATTTGATAAAAGTATCTGGTTTGCTCCCGCTAAAGCGCTATTGCCGATAAAAATAAATTTTGAACGGGGAAGATCCGGCAGCAACCCTATCCTTATTGCCCTTTCAATATCCAGATAAGTACCAAACCCTCCGGCGATGAATATTTTAGAGATTTCCGTAAATGACAGCCCCATATGCTTAACTAAAATTGCAGTGGCCGAATATATTGCTGCTTTTGAACGTTTTAAATTCTCAATATCCGCTTCAGTGATTACTATATCCGTTAAACCATCAGTTTCATCCTTGAAACAAACTACGAATTCTTTTCCGGTTTCTGTCTGACGGATACGCTTACCTCCTATTTTAATTTTACCGCCCTTATCAATTATCCCGGATTCTAACATTGAACTAAGCAGGTCAATATACCCCGAGCCGCAAATGCCCCGCGGCTTCCTATCTCCGATAGTAGAATAGCTGACCTCAAAATTTTCCTTATTAATGCTGATCTTCTGCACCGCTCCGCTGCTTGCCCGCATACCGCTGGTAACCCCGCTCCCCTCAAAGGCCGGACCGGCAGAAGCAGCACAAGCAACCAGGAAATCTTTATTCCCAAGGACAATTTCCCCGTTAGTGCCAATATCAATAAGCATGCAAAGTTCGTCTTTTTGGTATATGCCGCTTGAGAGCACTCCGGCAGTAGTATCTCCTCCGACATAGCTGGAAACTCCCGGAACGCAAGAAAGCAATCCCCTGGGATTAATATTTATCCCGGCTTCAGCAGCACGCAACACAGGTAAGAAATTTGCCGTAGGCACATAGGGTTCTTTGCGTATGTGCGCCGGATCTACGCTTAAAAGCAAATGGATCATGGTAGTGTTGCCTGAACAAACAATACAATTAACATCGTTTAAATCTACTTTATTCTCCTGAATCAACTCGCGGATTATCTGGTTCATTGAATTACAGACTGCTTCATGCAATTTTTCCAGCCCGTCGCTTTGGCCGGCATAAACTATGCGTGTAATGACATCATTACCAAAAGTAGCCTGTTGATTATAAGTTGCTTTTGTCCCCAGGATCTTTTTTGAATTTAAATCTACCAGTTGGCCGGAAATTGTAGTCGTCCCGATATCAAAACAAAGGCCAAAGTTCCTGCCTGTTGTATCTCCCGGCTCAACCAAAACAATTTCTACCGTATCATTGCGTTTACCCAATGTAAGGGTAACCTTCCACTCAGAATCACGCAACAACTCTCCCAATTGGCGTATGTTAAATAAGCCTGTTTGAATTACTGGGAAATTCTCATAGCCGCGTAAGGCGCGGTATATCCTTTCTAAATCGCTCACACTGTCATTAAGCGTCGGACCGGGTAATTCCAGGTAAATTTTTGTAGCAAAAGGAGAATGTTTAAAAAGTCCGTCTTTAGATTTTAACTCAACCGGCTGAATATCTTCCGCTTTTGAATAAAGGCCGCCTAATCGCTCCTCAAGTTCTTTCGGAGAAAGCTTATCAAAATTAAGCCGCGAACTCTCAGGAACCTCAACCTCCAGGTCACTATGGATATTTGTAAGGCAAGCAAGGTAAATATTATTTTTCCTCTCTTCTTCAGTAATTATCCCATTTGGCTGTTCACTGACCTGCCCTTTTTTGAGAATAACCTTGCACCTGCCGCAAACGCCGTCTCCGCCGCAAACAGAATTGATATAGACTCCGGCGGAAATCGCCGCAGATAAAATGGTCCTGTCTTTTTCAGCGAGCACTGATTTATTATCCGGTAGAAAAGTAATTTTGAATTTTTGCATATATCAGTTAAGGTTCTTTAGGAATGCCGGGATCCCCGCGGCTTCTTTGGGGCCAACAATAACTTTGAATCCCGATTGCTCCTCAAGGTCGCCGCTTAAAATAGCTACATAACCCGGGATAATTAAATTCTTATGGTTTATTACACCCTGGATACCGCATTTATTTAAAGATTTGGAGATAGATTCGGCGTTAAATTTCTCCGCCGCCCAGGCAGTAAGTACGGACATACCTTCTGTATCCACGCTTAAAATATAAGAAGGAATTTTACTGGCTTCTACTTCGCCCAGCACAGTATAGTAACTTAAAGAGAAATTAGTAGTGATCAAAACCGGCGATTTCTCAGTAGCCTTTCCTACAGGGTAAAGCTTGGGTTCAATTTGCAGTGGTTTTTGCGGGTCAGTATATATATTTTGCCTTAAAGTTAAAATAGATAATACCTCCCAGGACGAAACCCCCTTAATTAAAACAATCCCTGCATATTTAGCTATGCAGGCAGCTGCCTCTATGGCTTCCTCATATGGATCATTTTTATCCACAATAACTAAGCTGGGATATCCTAAGGCGCGGTTTGATTTCTTAAGCGCCTGACGGCGAAGCTGGGTTAATTCCCAAATCTTATCAGATATGTCTTTTGTTCCGCTTTCTAAAATTAGATCCCGGATTCCTAAAGAATTAAGCTCTTTGGCCAAATAAACCAGTTCATTAATATCCTGGCCGGCTACAACCAGCGGCAGCTGAAATTCTTTAGCGATAAGCGCCATATCCTTAAAGTTGTCTTTTTTTGCACAGTAAAGCAATGGCTTGCGCTCAGCGATAGCGGCTGCGGCTTGTTTTAAAGCCGCAATATCCTCAGAAATAAGCATAATGGGAAGTTTAGTGCTGCTTAAAACCAGCTTGCTTGCCTCAAGAAACCTTGCGGAACCGGAATTTTGTTTTACAGCAATCAGGTTAACCTCTAATAACTGCCCAACCCGTTCAAATTTTAACTGGTTTATTTTTTCAGTCCGCTCCTTAATCTCCCTGTCAATGAGACTATCCTCAATAATAAAACCCAGGGCGCTGGGATTACGGAATTTTTCTTCATGCCGGAACATAACTGTTTCATTCCCGATCTCAGTCCTTACTTCATTGTTCCCTAAGGTTATAAGCTTAATTGCCGGGAGGGCTTGCTCTTCCAGGGTATTCTTAGCCTCCGCGGAAACAAAAGGGCATTTTTCAATAGACAGTGTTTTCTTGGCAAGCTGCATCGCAAAAGCAAGGCAGGTAGCAAAACCACACTGCTTACAATTTGTCTTAGGCAAAAGCTTATAGATATCTAAACCAGAAAGTGCCATACTCATCTCCTTTTAACGCCGGATGTTGTTAATTAAACTGGCAAAATAACCCGCACCGAACCCGTTGTCAATATTCACCACTGTAACGCCCGGAGAACAACCATTTAACATTGACAAAAGTGCAGCCAGGCCGGAAAAGCTTGACCCATAACCACAGCTGGTAGGGACCGCAATAACCGGTGACTTGGCCAATCCGCTGACTAAGCTGGCTAAAGCACCTTCCATCCCAGCCACGACTATGATTACCCTGGCTTTCTTTATTTTGCTAATATTGCAGATTAACCGGTGGACGCCGGCAACACCGACATCATATAACTTATCAACTCGATTGCCCATTACTTCCAATGTTTGCGAAGCTTCTTCGGCTATCGCTATATCGCTGGTTCCGGCGGAAATCACCAGGACCCTGCCTTTGCAAGATTTCTTGGGCTTGGATAGAAAATACCCGATTTTCGCAAGGGGATTATATTTTAAAACAGGAATGAATTTCTGCAAAAAATAAAACGTTTCTTTGTCTAATTTAGTTAAGAGCAGGTCTTCCTTAAGATCAATTACCTTTTTAGATATCTTCTTTAAATGCTCCCTGTCTTTGCCAGGGGAATAGATTACTTCCGCAAAACCTTTGCGTTTCTTTCTATCCACATCAAGCTTGGCAAATCCCAGGTCACAGAACCCCTTATTTACTGGCATTTATTTATAAGCCCCGGTAAACAAGAAAACCAAGAAGAGCGATTAAAAACAGGGCAAGGATATAAAAATCATTGAAATAAAAGAAATCAAGAAAACTATCCTGCAGGCCCTTCTCTTCTTTTATCTGACATTCCGGATGCTCCTGGCGGTGAGCCCTCTTATATTGCTCTACCTGCTCTTTCTTAAACCTTAGATAAAGCCCCCCTATTTTATATGCAGGGATTGCGCCTTTTTCCGCCAGGTCTAAAACATCTTTCTCAAACACCCCCAGAATAACCGATACATCCCTAACCGTTAATAATTTTTCTTCAGCCATCGCCTGTTATTTTCCTATTTTGCCTTCTGCTACCCAGCTATCAATCGCCTTGCGCTCAAACTTCCACTCATTACCCTCTTTATTAGCCGGGACCTTGCCTGAATTAGCCCATTCAATTATTGAGTTTAATTCCACTTCCAGGTATTTTGCCAACTGCTCAGGATTAAGAAAATCATGTAACATTGAACACTGTCCTTCTAAAACCGCTCCCTCAGCAATGTTTAACCTGGCCGGATAAATATGCCCTTCTACAACAGCCTGTGGCAACAGGGTAAGTCTTTCTTTAGCGGTGATTTTTCCCTTAACCCGGCCTCCTACAATTATATTATCTCCGATAATATCAGCGTTAATTACAGCAGTAGCGCCAATAGTAAGATTCCCCCGGGTATCTAAGTTACCATCAAACTTCCCGTTAATACGCAAATTAACCGCATCCTTAAAGCTTAATGTCCCCTGCATTGCTGCATCAACATCTAATGTCTTCTCTTCCATTTTCTTTTTAAATGCCATGCGAAGCCTCCTTTTTAGCTATCCTTCCCTGGAGTAACCTTATGGGGCCCATTTAAAAGGCGGTCCTCTATATAGCGTAATAGATGCAACACGAGTAAAACTAAAACAGTAGTATAAATTGCCACATTAATAAAACCACAGCCTACTGCCAGTCCTATCCCTGCAACTACCCACAAGCTGGCAGCAGTAGTTAATCCTCTTACTCCTTCGGGCTCACGAATAATAGTACCCGCCCCCAGAAAACCGATCCCTGTAATCACGCCTGCTGCAATGCGAGCCGGGTCCATTGAAACTGTATCTTTATATATATCAAAAACATATAGGGATGTCAACATGATAAGACAGGAACCTAAAGCGACTAAAATATGCGTGCGCAACCCGGCATCCCTGCGGTGTACTTGACGCTCAAGGCCAACCAGCCCGCTTAAAACCAAAGTTAGCAATAAACGCATAATCATCTGGAAATCAGAAGCCATTCAACCCTCCTCTTTTAGTTATTAAGCTGGGTATTTAAATAAAGGTTGCCCCTGGAGCCTTGTTTATAAAGAAAATAAGCAAGCCCACTGACCATAGCCGCATTATCCATACATAAACCAGTGTCCGGAAAAAAACAATTCACCCCTGCATCCTTTGATACAGTTATAAATTTCTGGCGCAGGCAATTATTAGCAGCAACTCCCCCTCCTATTAAAAGCTGTTTGACATTCTTTTGCTTGCAGGCAAGTAAAGATTTTTTTATTAATACGTTTATTGCGCTCTCTTGAAAAGAAGCAGCCAGGCTGGAGTTTTTACACTTCCCCCTGGGATGGTTATTTCTTAAATAATATAAAACAGCTGTCTTTATCCCACTGAAGCTGAAATCCAGCTCACCCCTTGTGCCTGAACAAGCGAATCTAATCTTATTCTTATCTCCGAGCCTGGCTAATTTCTCAATTAAAGGCCCACCGGGATAACCCAGCCCCATAATTTTGGCTACCTTATCAAATGCCTCCCCACAGGCATCATCCTGAGTTTGCCCCAAGATTTGGATATCGGAAAAGTTTTTTAGATAGAAAAGGCTTGTATGGCCTCCAGAAACTACTAAAGCTACACAAGGAAATTTTATATTCCGGTTACAGAGGATGCTGGCATAGATATGGCTATAAACGTGGTTGACCCCTAATATTGGCTTGCCGAGGCTCAATGCCAGGGCTTTGGCAAAAGAAACTCCCACCAAAAGCGAACCGGGAAGCCCGGGCCCCGTGGTTACCGCAATTAAATCTATATCTTTTGTTTTAATTTTCGCTGCCTTTATTGCCTCGCTGTAAACACCGCCTATGCTTTCCAATTGCAGACGCGAAGCTATTTCCGGTATTACCCCGCCGTATTTACTATGTATTTTCAAGCTTGATTCAACCAGATTAGCCAGGATTTTCTTTCCGTTTTTTACTATGCCAACCCCGGTTTCGTCACAAGATGTTTCAATTCCAAGGACAATCATTTAGTTATCTCCGAAACAAAAACGAATTTATACCCGGATTTTGCCAATTGCGCCATCATTTGCTTCAAAACTAAGAGTGTATTTCTACGGTCATGCCCTATACCAACGGCATACCCTTTTTTCCTGGCTATTTCCTTTAATTTAATTACTTGTGCTTTTATATATTCCGGATCATCAAGGTTGTCCAGGAATATATCCCTTCTTGCGAAGCGCGCTTTTATCTCGGCTGCCAGTAACGGGCAAACAGATTTAGCGGTTACAAAACTATCAAGAAAGTATAGTTTGCGCTTTTTCGCTTCAGAAATAATCAAGGCACTAACTCTTGAGTCTTCGGTAATACGCGACCCCATATGGTTAGATATGCCTTTGGCAAATAAAACCGAGGCTAAATCTTTATCCAGGATGTCATGTATTTGATCCGCATCCATAGACACGGTGATAGTCTCATTTTCCAAACGGTATTTTTCCTTGGGCTGCATAGGCAAATGCAGTATTATTTCAAACCCAAGATTATTTAATTTCTGCGCGACCAGCCCCGAATTTTTCAGACCAGGCAAAACCGCGCAGGTTAAAGGCTGTTTTATCCCTTCGGCTATCGCGAGGTTGTTTAATTTATACCCCCAATCATCTATTACGATAGCAATCCTTCCCTTTACAGGGGGAGAAATTGGCTTACGCGCAAGCTTTTTATCAATTGAAGTCAAAATAACAGCGACAAATATGCAGAGGGACAGAATTAAGGATACACCGATTAACAGCTTTCTGTTCATTTCTTAGCTTGCTTATAAAGATCAATGGCTTTTAAGGTATTTACAGCTCTCATTATCTGCGGGTCATTTTTATAATCAAAGGAGGCTGCCGAAACATTACTTTTCTTATCAGGGGATTCAATTTTATCAAATATGCCGGCCTCATCGCTTAAATTTTCGTCTCCAATTTCGTTGTCATCTTCTTTCCTTGCATCCACCTGGATATCCGGAGTAACCCCTTTACCATGGATAATTTTCCCCGAAGGAGTAAAATAGCGGCTGGTAGTCAAACGCAATGCCGAACCATCCCCCATGGGGATAACTGTCTGCACAGATCCCTTGCCAAAAGATTTATTACCGATAATTATTGCCCGCTTATAATCCTGCAGGACACCGGCAACAATCTCGCTGCCTGATGCAGAACCTTCGTTAATTAAGACAACCATCGGTAAATCCAGGATTACATTCTTACTTTCAGAATAAAATTCAAAATTTTGTTCTTCTTTCCTTCCTTTGGTATAAGCGATCATCTTGTCGCTTGAGACAAATCTTCCGGCAATCTTTACAGCAACATCTAACAACCCTCCGGGATTATTACGCAGGTCCAAAATTAAAGAGGACATCCTTTGTTTAGATAAATTACTTAAGGCGTTATTAAATTCTCTCAAGGTGTTTTCGCGAAATTCAGTTAAACGGATATAAGCGATCCCGTCTTCCAAAATAGAGGCCTGTTTAATATCCTTGATCTTAATGATATCCCGGACAATTTTGAAATCCATGAGCTTTTTCTCGGAATCCCTTAATATAGTAAGATTAACTGCCTCGCCGGGCTTACCGCGCATTTTCTTAATAGCATCAGTAAGCGTCATTTCACGGGTCAACACTTCATTAATCTTAACAATATGGTCATTTGCCTTTATACCTGCTTTCCAGGCAGGAGTATCTTCAATAGGAGTAATTACTGTCAATAGTCCATCCTTGATGGTTATCTCTACCCCTAACCCCCCGAATTTGCCTTCTGTATCTACTTTTAATTCATTATAGGTTTCCGGGTCCATAAATTGGCTGTGGGGGTCAAGCGATGAAAGCATGCCTTTTAATGCCCCGTAAATTAAATCTTTCGGTTTGGTCTCTTCAACATACTCATTATGAATAATAGCCATTGTATCAGAAAATAGCTCTACTTGACGGTAGAGGTCATCATAACTTTTCTTTTTATTGGCAGAAAGCGCGCCGCTTACAACAACAAATAAAAGCGCAACGGATAATAAGCCGATAAATATATTCTTACGCATCAGTCAGCCTCCGTTTAACCAGATCTCCTACTAATTTGGGGTTGGCTTTACCAGCGCTCTTTTTCATTACCTGGCCTACCAAAAACATAAGTGCGCCTGTCTTGCCTGATTTAAAACTGCTTACGGACTTTTCGTTCTCCTGGATAACCGCGGAGACAATCTGCTCGAGTTCTGCGGTATCAGATATCTGCAGCATATTGTTTTCTTTAATTATCAGGCCGGCAGGTTTCTGAGAATCTATCATTTGAGTCAGGACGAGTTTGGCAGAAAGATGCGAAATTGACTGGTTTTCCACAAAACCGATCAGGCTGATTAGTTCATCTTTGTTAAGATTTAACTCATATAAGTTCAATTTTCGGCTGTTGGATTCAGATAGCAGCGGTCCGATTAACCAGTTAACCATAGTCTTCTTATCCGTTCCCGGATATTTACGGATACATTCTTCCGCAAATTGAGCGTCCTTTTTAGAGCTGGTTAAGATCTTTGCGTCATATTCAGATAAACCGTACTCCTGCATAAATCTGCGTATCTTTTCCTGGGGCAATTCCGGCAATTTTGCTTTAATCCCGGAAACCATATCCTGATCAATTATAAAAACTGTCAGGTCAGGATCAGGAAAATACCTGTAATCTTTAGCTCCTTCCTTATTGCGCATACTCACAGTTATCCCTTTGTCCGCATCCCAAAGCCGGGTTTCCTGAGCCATTGCCCGTCCAGACTCAAGCATTTCAGTCTGGCGGATAACTTCATAAGTCAAGGCGTCCTTTACCCCTTTAAAAGAATTCATATTTTTTAATTCTGTTTTAACCCCTAATTCTTTAGCGCCTTCAGGTCGTAATGAGATATTGGCATCGCAGCGCAAAGAACCCTTTTCCATGTCACAGTCCGACACATCTAAATATTCAATAATGTTTTTTAAGTTAGTCAGATAATCAAAAGCTTCTTGCGGGCTGAATAAATCCGGTTCGCTTACAATTTCAAGCAAGGGCACACCCGTACGGTTAAAATCGACCAAGCTTGCGCTTGATTCATGAATAAGCTTACCCGCGTCTTCCTCTAAATGCACCCGGGTAATCCCGATGCGCTTCGCCTTGCCTTCAGAGATTATATCCAGGTAACCGTTTCGCGATAAAGGCAAATCAAACTGGGAAATCTGATAGTTCTTTGGCAGGTCCGGGTAAAAATAGTTTTTACGGTCAAACTTGGTATGCTCCTGTATCTGACATGAGAAGGCCAAGGCTACCTTGAGCGCAGAATTTAAAGCCTCTTTATTGTAAACCGGAAGCGTACCTGGAAACCCGAGGCAAACCGGACAAACCCCGGAATTAGGCACTTGCCCAAATTCAATAGGGCAACCGCAAAACGCCTTGGTTTTAGTATTTAACTGCAGATGTACTTCTAAGCCGATGACAGTCTGGTATTTCATAATCGTGGTTTAATTTTATGCCACTCTGTATTTTGTTCAAAGGCATGGGCAAGCCTAAAAAGCATTTCTTCATTAAACGGCCTGGCCATAACCTGCAAACCCACAGGAAGGCCATCCTTGGTAAATCCGCAAGGTATAGAAATAGCCGGGATTCCGGCTAAGTTAACCGATATGGTATATATATCCGAAAGATACATTTTTAAAGGGTCCTGCGCCCTTTCGCCTATTTTAAAAGCAGGAGTAGGAGAGGTTGGCGCAACAATAAAATCAAAATCTTTAAAAACAGCATCAAAATCATTTTTTATAAGCGTGCGCACCTTTAAGGCCCGCAAATAATAAGCGTCATAGTAGCCGTGGGATAAAGCAAATGTCCCTAAAATAATCCTGCGCTTAGCTTCTTCTCCAAAACCCTCAGCCCGGGTTTTTTTATACATTTCAATAAGGCTGTCTGATTTTGCGCGATAACCGTATTGCACACCATCAAACCTGGCTAGATTTGAGCTGGCTTCAGCAGTAGCGATAATGTAATAAACCGGAACCGCATATTGAGTATGCGGCAAGGAGACCTGGCCCGAAACTGCGCCGAGTGATTTAAGTTTATTTATCGCCTCTTCAATAACAGACTTAACCTGTGCGTCCATTCCCTCAATAAAATACTCCTTAGGAATGCCGATTTTTAAGCCTTTAATATCCTTACCCAGGCTCTCAACATAATCCGGCACGTCCTGGTTTACTGATGTTGAATCATTGGGATCGTAGCCGGAAATAACCCTGGTTAGTATCGCCGCATCCTCCACGTCTTTAGTTATCGGGCCGATCTGGTCAAGGCTCGAGGCAAAAGCAATCAGTCCAAAGCGCGAAACACGGCCATAGGTAGGTTTTAAACCGACTACGCCGCAAAAAGAAGCTGGCTGGCGTATTGAACCTCCGGTATCTGAACCTAATGCCCAAATTGCCTCGTCACTGGCAACAGCGGCAGCCGAACCCCCCGAAGAACCTCCGGGAACACACTCTAAATTCCAGGGGTTATGAGTTGGGCCAAAATACGAGTTCTCTGTTGATGAACCAAAAGCAAACTCGTCCATATTTGCTTTTAACGGGAAGATGCTGCATCCGGCGGATTTTAACTTGCTGATAACTGTTGCATCATATGGGGGGCGGAAATTCTCAAGAATTTTTGAACAACATTCCGTATTCAACCCCTCAGTGCAAATATTATCTTTAATGGTTATAGGCAATCCGGCAAGCAAGCCTCCGGCCTGAGCGTTCAAGCTAAGTTTGTCCGCAGATTTAAACCTGGCATAAGCCTTGACTTTCGGTTCAAGTCCTTGCATGCGGGCACAAAGGGAATCCAGAATGCCCTTAGGAGCAGCTTGACCATTTTTAAGCTTATCCAATAATTCGTGAGCTGTAAGTTGGCTTAATTCCATAATTATTCTATTATTTTCGGGACACTGAAGAAATTCCCGGATTTGCTTGGGGCATTTTCCAGGGCCTTGTCCGGAGTTAGGCAAATATGCGGCTCATCTTCCCGCAGGACATTGCTTATCGGAAGGATGTGGCTGGCAGGCTTAACCTGCTCAACATCCAACGCGCTTAACTTATCGATAAAACCCAATATATCATGCAATTGCCGGGATAGCTTTTCCAGCTCTTCAGGCTTAAGCTCAATACGCGCTAAATGCGCAACATATTCAACCGTCTCTTTATCTATTGACATACACCCCTCGCATTAAAGAAATATGTTAACACCCTTTGGCCTAAAAGTCAATGAACACTTGCCCAGCCCCTTTTAGGTTGACAAAGCAGATAAAACCTGTAAAATACTACTAATTAACTTTTTATGATTATGAAGAAAAAATCCTCAAAATTAAAATCAAAGTATTATTTAAACGGCCAGGAGGAATTTGTTATTGAAAATTATAACTATTCCAAACCGTTTGCAAATTTCTTCCCGGGGATAGCCGGCAAATACGGCATCCCCATGTGGGTATTCTACGTTAACCGCGGCCAATGTATCTCCAGTTTCGGAATCAGGGACAAAGACCAGTCAATATTAGAGTTTTTCCCGGCAAATAAATCCTGGCAGTTCGTCTCTTCACATGGGTTCCGCACTTTTATTAAAATCAAAACAGCTAAAGAACCGCTTTATTACGAGCCATTCCATAACGGATACGTGAATCTAAAATACCAGATTATCAACTCTATGCGCATTTGCTCAAGCCGGCTTATTATTGAAGAGGAAAATAAGACCTTGGGAATCAAAACCAGGATAGAGTATTTTAATATTCCTAATGATGCTTACGCCGGGCTAAGCCGTATTGTAAGCATAGAAAATACGGGAGCCGGGCATAAATCTCTCCAGCTTATTGACGGGCTACCGCAAGTTGTCCCTTTCGGCACGCATAATTTTTTCTTAAAAAAGCTCGGACGTACTATTGAAGCCTGGATGAATATTGATAACCTGGACAACGATATACCTTTTTACAAACTGGAAGTTGACCCGGCTGACCGCCCGGAAGTAGTACACATTGACGGAGGAAATTTCTACCTGGGTTTTCATTTCAAAAACAATAATGCTGAACTCATCCGGCCGATTGTTGATCCTGAAGCTGTTTTTGGCCCGGTTACAGACTTTTCCTATCCCGCGTTATTTCTGGCCAGCTCAAAATTTTCATACCCTGTAAAACAGATGTCCAAGAGCAAAACCCCCTGCGCCTTGCTTTTAATGGATATGGAATTAAAACCAGGCGGACAAAAAACATTTTATTCAATTATCGGACAAGCCCGTAATGTAGAGACTTTGAATACTTCAGTGCCAAAAATTACAAAATTTGGCTACGTAGAGAAGAAACTTGGAGAAAACCTTGAGCTTATCCGGAAATTAAAAGAAGGAATCCTGACTAACAGCAGCTCTAAAGAATTTAATTTATACGCCGGTCAGACTTACCTGGACAATATCATGCGCGGCGGATATCCAGAGGTATTTAAATCCGGGTTAGTATTCTATCTTTATTCACGTAAACACGGGGATCTGGAGAGAGACTACAATAAATTTCAGCTTCAACCAACTTATTTATCCCAGGGTAATGGAAACTACAGGGATATAAATCAGAACCGGCGCAATGATTGCTGGTTTAACCCCGAAGTAAGAGATGAAAATGTAGTATTTTTTATGAATTTGCTCCAGGCTGACGGATTTAATCCCCTGGTGGTTAAACCCGACAGTTTTCTGCTTAAGGAAGAAGCTGATTTAAACAAGCTACTGGAAGGCATAACCGGAAAAGAAAATATTAAAAAGATCGGCTCCTACCTTAAAAACCCGTTTACGCCCGGAGAATTAATATTCTTCATTGAAGAAAACAGAATAAAACTTCAGGCCTCCTATGACAATCTATTAGAGATAATCCTCTCCTCTTCTATAAAAACACAGGAAGCTGAACATGGGGAAGGATTTTGGACTGACCACTGGACCTATAATCTGGACCTTATTGACAGCTACCTTGGAATTTATCCTGAAAAATTTAACGAATTATTCTTTAAGAAAATGGTTTTTTCTTTTTACGACAACGCTGAATTAGTCAGGCCGCGCAGCGAAAGGTATGTCCTTTACAACGGTAAACCTAGGCAATTGCACTGCCTTCTGCTTGATAGCGCAAAAAAAGAAATGCTGCGCAAGCGCACAAATAACCCCCGGGCCTTAAGGATGCAGCACGGCAACGGTGAAATCTATTATACTACGCTTATTGCCAAACTTTTATGCCTGGCAGCCAATAAACTTGCATCCCTTGATCCGTTCGGTACCGGTATTGAAATGGAGGCCGGAAAACCTAACTGGTTTGATTCGCTAAACGGGCTGCCCGCTCTTTTTGGTTCATCCACCTGTGAAACCTTTGAGCTCAAGCGCCTGCTTAAAACCATTGAATACGCCCTGCATAATTCCGAAGGAGAAATTGAGCTTGCCGAAGAAATCGCTAATTTTATCAAACAGCTCTCTCTTATCCTTGAAGAAGAAAGCTTTTCCTATTGGGACAAGAGCAATACATTAAAAGAAGACTACCGCTTTAACAGCCGGATGGGCTTTTCCGGAAACTTAGTATATATGCAAAACCGGGAATTGCTCTCTTTTGTAAGTGCCGCCCTGAAAAAAGTTGAATCCGGATTAAGCAAAGCGTTCAATCCGAAAATAAACCTTTATCATTCATATTTTATCAATGAAGTAACCGACTTTGAGCTAATTAAAGACCACTACATTAAACCGAAAAAATTCATTCAAAAACCCGCCCCCTTGTTTCTGGAAGGGCAGATGCATGCACTGAGGTTAAGCCAGGATACCAAAAAAGCTGCTGATATTTATAAAGCAACCAAAAAGAGCGCGCTTTTTGATAAAAAATTGAAAATGTACAAAGTAACGGCCTCGCTTAATAGTATGCCGGAAGAAATCGGCAGGTGCAGGGTATTTACCCCCGGATGGCTGGAGAATGAATCCATTTGGCTGCATATGGAATATAAATACATCCTGGAGATGCTTAAAACCGGGCTTTCCGAAGAATTCTACTCGGAATTCAAAAACGTACTTATCCCTTTCCTTAATCCCCAAAGATACGGACGCAGCATTTTAGAAAACTCTTCTTTTCTGGCAAGCAGCGCTTTCCCCGATAAAAAACTGCAGGGAAATGGCTTTGTAGCCAGGTTATCCGGATCAACCGCTGAATTCCTGCAAATCTGGTTAATTATGAATACCGGAATTAACCCATTCTATCTTGATAAAAACGGCAATCTTAATTTAGCCTTCAAGCCATGTTTACCGGGGTGGCTGTTTGACCGCAAAGGAAAATACTCTTTTAATTTCTTAAGCTCAATTATGGTAACTTACCATAACCAGAAAAGGAGAAATACTTTCGGCAAGAATTGCGCAAAAGTATCAAGGGTTACGCTTTCCGAGGATAATAACCTGATAAAGATAAGCTCCGCAACCATTCCCGCGCCTTACGCACAAAGAATCCGCTCGCGTCAAATCAAGAAAATTGATATCTACCTGGAATAAATTCGATAATTTTAAAGTATTAAAACTTGCGGCGGTAATAAACGCGGATAATATGCTGGGTATCCAGGGTAAGCATGCTGCCGCCATAAGGGTCTAAAGATGCAATATTGCTCATAGAGCTTGTATCTCCTACCCCATATTGCATGTTGAATTCGTCATCTTTTGACGGCATATACCTGAATTCGCTAAAGAAGTTATGATGGCCTACGACATTATCAGTAAGCACATAATCTGAACCGGAGAGGACAATATCCTTACACCGGGAATAAATATACTTAAAAGACATACCCATTTTTTCAGTAGGCATATAGGTAACCTCCATGCCCATATGGTTCATGTTATCATTAATTAAAGAAGCGGTTTCGTATTCATTACGGGTGTAATCCAGGTAAATCTCCATATTTTTCATAGGGATAATCCGTAAGCCTGTCTTAAAAACATTATAAAATTCATATGGCGCCTGAGGGAAAATCCCCTGGCCGTAAAGAAACGGCGCAACATAACTGTAATAATTACCGTTTTGGTAATATCTCCCATACAACGATGTATCATCCCTTAAAATATTCTGGGGGAAATTACCATAAGCTAATGTGTAGTCATTTGTGCGTTCGTATATACCGTTTAAGCTTAACCAGTCAAAGAACTCATAGTTTAAACCAAAAGACCCTGTTTTGATGGAAGGATCCTCTCCGTCCGGAACAGCGGCATTTGTAAAAAACTCCCCGGTTGAACCATCATATATATATGGGTCTATCCCACCTGAGGTTTTCGGCATCTTCTGGTAAATACCTAAAGCCTTGGCAGTTAATTTATCCGTTATCTTTAATCTCGCTTCATCACGGGCGACATTTTCCACGAATTTACCGTTAACATTATGCACATTACGCACATCAAAAAGGTTATAAAACCTGTCTTCCAGGAAAGTCTCAATACGAAAACCTAAGGTACTCCTGCCCGCATCAATTCCGTCTCCTATACGCGAAGAATTAAGCTCTTCCCAATTAGTGCCAACTTCATTCAACCCTTTGGAATAATAACTCATCGGCTTACGGAAATGTATGTGCCTTGACCAAAACACATCCTGCCTTGTATTATGAAAATCTGAAAGAGCAGAATCAAAACCCTTGTCCATACGGCTGGCGTAAAATTTGCTTTTAACCATGAATGTCTCGCTCTTATCCAGGGCTATCTCATCATAACCATACCTTAAATCCATAATGCTCTGTTGGGGATAGCGCGTGATAAACGAAAAATAATAGGCATTCCCCCGCGATTCTGTTTCATAAGTAGAATTGGTCATGTCATAGTTTGACTTTGAGGTAAGAATTTCGGCCTGAGCCTTTAGGCCATCGGCAATTTCATAACCTAAATCAACGCCTCCTACAAAGTTCTGACTGTCCAATTTCTGAGGGTCAGTTTTATAACCTAAGCGGGAAGTAAATGTACCTCCGAGCATAAAATTATCAGCAAAATGATGCTTAAGCCGGCTGGCAGTAATCAGGTTATCCATCACATCGTAGTTTTGCCAGAGGTGTTTGGGGGTAGCCACTGTAGTATCAAAAACAGTGGACTCTTGCGGCTGAAAATTGAAAGAGAAGCCGCGCAAAGCAGTCAGATATTTACCCGTGCTATCTTTGGATATAAACGAAAGTGAATCATCCCAATAACCTTTTGTAAAGCTTGCCGGAGAGGTGCCGGAATGGTATTGCCCCGGAGTATACATACGCAACCACTTGCTATCCTTCCACCAAATACCATGATTGCTTATATTTAAAGGATCATCGGAAGAATAGGCCTGGTCCTGATAAGCCATGGGGAAAGCCCGCAATTTAACTATATCATTAGCGTAATCCATCCACAACTCACGTATAGGCTGAAAAGTAGTATTTAATTTTGTATCGGGAACAGTATAACCTGAGATATTGGCAGCAATCGTACTTCCGTCTTTTAACTTTAATTCAGGTATATTAATCGCGGCTCCCGTAGTATTGCTGTAAAAAGTATGGTTGAGGACATAACCGGTATTTCCCCAGGAATACAACTGGATATCTGCAGTATCAGAGCCGTTAGTAACTGTCATCTTGCTGCTTTTTCCGGTAAAACTCCAGGGGTCAACAGTAACATTGCTATGGAAATTAAAACCTTGCTCATTTTCGGTATCTAAATTAACGCTTAACGAATCGTATATAGCCGGGTCATAAGTATTAAACCCGCGGTTAAAAACATCATAAGAAGTCATCCGCCAGCTTAAGAACTTTTCGTTCAAATCAAAATTAGCCCTTTTCCAGATAAACTCATCGGGGGCAACTCCAAAACTTAACTGCATTTGGCCGCTAATCCTTAGCGGTCCAGCTTTTATCCCCATTTTTTTATCTTCTTTCTTCAACAAAGTATCTGAAGAATCATCAGGAACAGGACGGACAGGCATCCAGATTGGCTCTGCGCTCTTTAAATTATTAAGCGCCTGATCCATTGCTTCATCTTTCGATAATGCAGGAATTTTTTCTTCAACGGCAGCAGGTAATTCCAAAGGCTTTTTCAGCTCATCAGTTTGTATTAATACTTCTGGAGGCCTGGCTGGCAAAGAAGGTTCAACAGCAGGAGGCTCAACTACAACAGGTTCAAATACGACAGATTTATCCTTATGGCTTAATTCACCGTTGAATATTTTATTAATATATTCCTTGGCTTCCCGGTTATTAGGATCAATCTGAAGCACCTTGTTGAACTCTGAAAGGGCTGCGTCAACCTTGCCCTGAATATAGAAAGTTTTGCCTATCTCGCAAAGATAGTCAATTTCCATATTTTGGCTAAAAGCGGGGGTAGTAGATGAAAAAATAAGCGCTAAACAAACTAGCGCTATAGTTTTATATATATATTTATGTTTCTTCATAATTATAAATATTATATATAAAACTTCCTTTATGTCAATAAAAAAACCAGGTAATTTAATACCTGGTTTTTTTATTTAAATTTGCTAGAGGTTAACCGATCTGCTCGCTTAATTTCTCGATTGCAGTGAGCTGGATGCTTAAAGTGTGTACAAAAATAATCAAGAAGAATTTTTCCTTATTTACAGCGAGCAAGCTTCCTTTGATTTTACAGAAAAAATGTTCTCGTTTTTCCCGGGTATTCCTCTCTTTTAAGACGTAAAGATAAGGAGCAGGTTTCTGCACATCCGCCTTTTCAACCTGTTTTATCATACAGGCAAAATGACGGCGCACCACGCTGTGTACACCTTCCTTATCGGTAATTTCAGAACTGGCGATAACCCTGCGGCTCCGATCAGCTGAGGTCAAATTTTTATAAAGCAGATCTCTCATCTTTGCCCCCTAAAACTAGCTGGATTGCCTTAACCGGCAACCCAGCTTACCCATATTGGCTAGTGGGTTTCTATAGCTAATCTCTTGT
>Ga0172375_10002368_pt1 | contig 29447 bp, 28 predicted proteins | sample LakKiv1m_FD_114537 | JGI IMG/M metagenome (GOLD analysis project Ga0172375, IMG submission 114537) | Freshwater microbial communities from Kabuno Bay, South-Kivu, Congo - kab_092012_11.1m | ecosystem: Environmental > Aquatic > Freshwater > Lake | place: Democratic Republic of the Congo... | reverse complement strand
TCAAAAAATAAATTCCAGAAACTAAAATAACAATGGAGAGAATTGCTAAAAAAGTTATTGAAACAATCTTTTTTGCTGTTGCCATGTTTGTTATCGTTAATGAGTGAAACGAATTTACGAGAACTTCACCCTGTTAAATAATCCGCCTTTGGCGAATTGCCCGCGGGGCATTTAACGGGGCAAATTCGTCGTAAGCCCCATCTTCGCCAATTGGCTTGCCCCTTATGACGGATCATTTATTTATCTCAAGACCAAGCCCCTTGGCTGTTCCTTCTATAATTTTGGCTGCTTGTTCAAGGTCTTTTGTATTTAAATCAGGAAGTTTTTGTTTGGCAATTTCTCTTAACTGCTCCCTGCTTATTTTCCCAACCTTTCTTTTATTTGGCTCCCCAGATCCCCTTTCAATTCCAACCGCTTTTTTAATTAATTCTGAGGTAACAGGCGTTTTTAATATAAAATCAAAAGTCCTGTCTTCATAAACAGAAACCTCAACAGGAATGGTAAATCCCATTTTATCCTTTGTTGCCTCATTGAATTGAGAGCAAAATCCAGCAATATTAACTCCGTGCTGAGCCAAAGCCGGACCAATTGGAGGAGCGGGTGTTGCCTTACCTGCTTTAATGTGTAATTTTACAATTTTTTGTATTTTTTTTGCCATAAATTTAAACCTTCTTTACTTGCAAAGAGTCCACTTCAACGGGCGTGTCTCTGCCAAAGATATTAACCAGCACCTTAAGCTTTCCTCTTTGTTCGTCAATTTCTGAAACTTTTCCTTCAAAATCTTTAAACGGGCCATCGGTTATTTTTACCAAACTGCCAATCACAAAATCAACCGTGTATTGAGGATCTTCCGCGCCGCTTCTCTTTTTTAAAATTTCAATTTCTTCCCCCGAAACAGGAATTGGCACCGTGCCAGCTCCAATAAACCCGGTTACTCTTGGAGTGTTTCTGGCAACATACCAGGAGTCATCAGTAACCACCATTTCCACAAAAACATAGCCCGGGTAAATCCGCTCCTCAATTATTTTTCTTTTTCCGGCTTTTATTTTTATCTTTTTTTCTTTTGGCACAATAACGTTAAAAATCTTGTCTTCCATTCCCAAACTTTCAATTCTTTGTTTTAAATTCCTTGCAACCGCTTCTTCTTCACCCGGATAGGTATGCAAAACATACCAATTTTTTCCTTGTTGTACTGTTTGTTTTGGCATATTAGAAATTCTTAATTGAATGGCGAGAATTTCGCAGAATTCAAGCCGTCGCCTCTGGCGAATTCATAAGGCGTCATTCAAAAAATAAACACAGTTAATAATTTAACAAATCCATAATCTAAAGCGCCCAAAAATATAGCAGCTCCAGCGGAAATTCCCAAAACCAAAGCCGTATATTTAATGGTTTGTTCTCTGTCGGGCCAGTCAACTTTTTTGCCCTCAATAACAACTTCTTTAAAAAATGTTTTGATTTTGTCTGTAATTGCCATTTTATTGATAGAGCGGGAATACCCGCCCGAAATACAATGTTTTTTCTTCGACGATTAATAGAAATTTAGCGTATGTTATTTTAAAAGCCCTCACAAGGGCTTATTACCCTAATAATATACCCCCTCCCCCTAAATGTCAATGTCAGCCAACAACTCTCCCCGCTATAACTTTACACTCTTTCCCGATTTTGATCGAAATCCGCCGCAAGACGGGTTTTTGATTTATATGGCTTTCAAAAAATCTTTTGAACTTATTGTTTTGCCATACATTACTGGAAAAGTAAAACGAGTTAATATCTCTTGCAAATCCTGTCTATCTTTAACATCTGTTGTTTCAATCAAATCTTTTAAAATTACGAAGTTGTACCTCTTAGAAAATCCACTGATAATTGTTGATAAAACACATCCGTCTGTGAAAACCCCAGCTACAACAACATAGCGAATTTTTCTTTTCATTAATTCCCCATTAAAATCCTCGTTAGTAAAGCAGTCGTAATGGTTTTTAGTAAAAACAAATTCTTTCTCTTTGGGCTCTAATAAGTAAAACTCTTCCGAGAAACCCGTCTTGCCGTCAGAATAGCAATAAGCTCTTGGATCGGTGTAAAGTTCATTAATATTATCTGTTAAAAATTCTTTTTTCCAAGGAATAATTTTTGCAAAGCAAATTAAACCCTTAGAATACTTGCGATATTCCTCAAGAAAATTATTTAACTTTGGGACCATTCTTCTAATTTTTGAAAAAGTAATCCCCCACTTTGGCTCCTCGCAGTTCTTATGGCAACAGCCGTTAACCACATCAATTACCAAAAAAGCAGTGTTCTGCGAATTCATTTTTTCGTAAATAGAGCTTTTGGGCATATTTTAAATATCCAAGTTTTTCACACTTTTTGCGTGGGTTTGGATAAACTTTTTTCTTGGGGCAACCTCTTGGCCCATTAAAATGTCAAACATCCTGTCCGCTTCTTTGGCGTCTTCCACTTTTACTTGCAAAAGCACTCTATTTTCTGGGTTCATAGTTGTTTCCCACAATTCTTCCGGATTCATTTCTCCCAAACCCTTATATCTTTGCACAAATACCCCGGATATTTTTTCTTCCTCGGTTGTCTCCACCTCTCCTTCAATTACATCAGTCGCCCCAACCTCTTCCTTAACTTCCTTGGGAGCCACCTTCTTTTTACTCTCTTTTAATTTACCTTTTTCTTTTAAAATATCGCTGATTATTTCTTCTTTTTCTTCGTCGTTATAAGCATACTCAACCCTTTTTCCCGCTTTCACTTTATAAAGCGGGGGCTGGGCAATATATAAATATCCTTTTTCAATAATATCTTTAAAATGCCTAAAAAATAAAGTTAAAAGCAATGTTCTAATATGCGCTCCGTCAACATCAGCATCCGACATAATTATTATTCTGTGGTATCGCAAGTTTTCTAGGTTAAAATCCTGCGCAATAGCTGTTCCCATGGCAATAATCAAGTGCTTTATTTCATCAGACGATAAAATTCTGTCCATTCGAGCCCTCTCCACATTTAAAATTTTCCCTCGCAAAGGCAATATGGCCTGAAATTTTCTATTACGCGCCATCTTGCTGCTGTTATGCACAAAAACACCGCTCGCTAAAGCAAAGTTGTGAGTCCCTTCAACCTCTAAGTCAAAAACGTCAAACCTTTCTGTAAGCTTTTCTATTCTTTTTATTTTATGGTTAAAATTAACTACCGCTTCTTGAAGTTTATCTTTGTTGCCTTCAAAAAATCTATTGCAAACATTTTCAAATTTTAAAGCATTCTTGTTTTTAGTGGCAACTCTCTCATAGTCGTATCTTTCTGGGGTAATGTTTCCCTCTTTCTCTAAAATTTCTTTTAATAGTCTTAAAGAATTTTGCAAATAAACTTTGTTATAAGCTTCTTTTCTTTTAACCCTAAACTCAGCTGTCCATTGTTCTTTTGTTTTTTCTTTTCTCCAATTTAAAAGCCCTTCATTCTGCCATTGTTTCTTTGAAAACTCGGAAAATCTTTCCCTAACATCAGGATTATCTTTGAAAAAATTCTTAACCTTTTCAGATTGATTTTTTCTATTATCTTGAGATTGCCAATAAGCTTTCTGCTGAATATTTAAAAGTTCATTATTTTTTTTCCTGTATTCTTCATTATTTTTATAAAAATCCAAAAACTTCCCAACCATAAACTTTTTATACTCATCGTTTTCCCATTGCTTTTTAGCCCTTTCGCTTAACATTTTTCGCATTTCTGGGGTAGACATCACTTGGCTAATTTTTTCTCTATACTCTTGAGATTGATGAGCTTTTCTTATCTTTTCCAACGTTTCTGGTTTTGATAAATTATCTCTTGCTACTGTAGCGTGAAAAATTAAATGTTCCATTTTTTCCATCCTAAATAAATTATCTGGATTATTATTGAGCTTTTTGTAATCCTTATGATGGATAACTGAATTTTTTTCTTTTTGATAAATACCTTTTTCTAAGTTATATTTATCAGCTAAAAGATGTGTAAATATCCATTTGTGGGTTGTTGGGCAAAATGTCATTTCATAGCCATCAATTGTGATTAAACCACCTTTTGGAGCAACTTTACGGTAAAGGGGCATCAAAGAATCTTTTTTTACAATACTTTGCGCTTGTTTGTATCCTCCATCTCTCATTAAAAATTTATGGTCTGGAGTGCAAATAATTTCTTCATTATTATCTAAAACAACTTTTATCGCCTCTGCATTTTGTTTTGTTCGCCTTACATTTTTAATTTCACCAACCCCAACAGAGCCATCTTTTTTAACAGTATAACAATAATTTTTTTTGCCTATTTGTTCCTCTTTTATAAGCTCAAAAAACGATAAATTCCGCCCATCAAGTAAGGCTACTTTTGTTTCACCAACAAAGCAACCGCCAGCGCTGTCGCCTTCCACAATATATAACTCTGATTCTGCGGGCTGTTTTGAAATGCAATCAGCCAGTTTTCCCGGCAAAGACAACCCGTCCAAAACCCCTTTTCTCAACACAGTGGTTCTGGCGGCCTTGGCTGCTATTCTGGCTCTTGCTGAAAGCAAACAATTGTCTACTATGGCCCTGGCGTCTTGAGGATTTTTTTCTAAAAAATCAGAAAACATTTCATTAACCACCCCCTCAACCGCTGTTTTTGCTTCTGGATTGCCAAGCTTGGCTTTTGTTTGCCCTTCAAATTGGGTTTCTCTTATTTTCACCGAAACAACAGCCACCAAACCCTCTCTCACGTCATTCCCAGTTAAATTCTCGTCTTTTTCTTTTAAAAGCCCGTTTTTTCTGGCATAGTCGTTTATGCTTCTTGTTAAGGCCGTTCTAAAACCAGTTAAATGCATTCCCCCCTCCCCGGTGTAAATGTTATTGGCAAAACTTTCTTCCAAGCACTCAAATTCTTTTAAGTATTGCAAAGCAACCTCAACTGAAACTCCTTCTTTTTCACCCTTGCAATAAAAGATGTTATTATGCTTTGTTTCCGCGTCTCCCACTAAGTATCTCACATAAGAACTCAACCCGCCTTCAAAATAAAATTTATACTCAAAGGCAGGGTCTTGCCTTTCGTCTTTAAGCCAAATTTTAACTCCATTGGTTAAATAGGCCTGTTGCCTTAAATGGCCAAGGATTCTTTTCAATTCAAAAACGCAATTATTATCTTTAAAAATTTCTTTGTCTGGTTCAAAAATAATGGTTGTTCCTGTTTGACGGCAAACTCCGGCTTTTTGCACTTTTGTTTTTACGTTTCCCTGCGAGTATTCCTGGGCCCACCTTACTCCCTCCCGGCAAACCTCAGCCCTCATATATTTACTTAAAGCGCAAACAACAGAAACCCCAACTCCATGCAACCCCCCAGAAACCTTATAAGCGTCTCCTCCAAATTTTCCTCCAGCATGCAAGGTGGTCATAACTGTTTCAAGGGTTGATTTTCCTGTGTCTGGATGTTTTTCAACCGGAATTCCCCGGCCATTATCAGATATCATTACTCTGTTATTTTTCATTAAAACAATATCAATATGTGTGCAATAACCCCCCATTGCTTCGTCTAATGAATTATCAAAAACTTCCCATATTAAATGGTGCAAGCCATCTGGTCCGGTTGAGCCAATATACATACCCGGCCTTTTCCTAACCGGTTCCAAACCCTTTAAAACAAAAATATCCTTTGCTGTATATGAACCATTATTTTTTTCTTCTTTTTTGTTCGCCATTGTTGTTAGTTGTTAGTTGTTAGTTATTAGCGCTATCGCCTTACTTCCCATTCAGGATTTTTTTCAAGCTCTTCAATAATTTTTTTATGGATTTGGTCCACCTCGCGGCTTGTTAATGTTTTATTCTCATCCTGATAAACAATATGAAAAGCTAAATTTTCTTTTCCCTCGCCTATTTCAGCCCCGGAATAAACATCAAACAAATCAATGTCTTTCACAATTTTTCCCCCAACCGCCCCAATAACGTTCAAAACATCTGCTGTTTTTGTTCCGCTTGGCGCCACAATCGCTAAATCGCGAAAAGCAACTGGATGAAAAACAATTGACTTATACTCTGTGTTTTCGTTTGCCAGTTTTACAACTTTTTCAAAATCAAGCTCAAACATAAAAACCCTTTCTTTTATTCCCAGTGTATTTAAAAGATTAAATGAAACTTCTCCCAAAAATCCCAATTCTTTCCCAGCTGTTTTTACCTCAGCAGTATGCTGGCCTTGCCATAAACCCGCAATTGAGTTGTTTGGAGTTGCTTTTACGCCATCATACCAAACATCCATAATGCCAAAATCGTTTAACAATTCTTCAACTGCTCCTTTTAGTTCAAAAAATCCATCGCTTTTTCTGTTCTTTTTTGCAAAAATCCCGGCCATCATTTTTTTCTCTTTTATTTTTTGATTTTGAAAAACACTTCCAATTTCAAACAGCTTAACTTCGTCAAAATTTTTTAAATTGTCTTTTATATTTCTAATAAGCCCAAAACTTAAAGAAGGCCTTAAAAACTTATTCAATGAGCTTATTGGATTTTCAATTTCAAGAAGATTTTTTTGCGGCCAATGAAAGTCCTCTTTTTCTTTTTCTCCAATAAACGAATAATTGTAGGCCTCGCAAAATCCAAGCTCTTTCATTATTTTTTTAGCATTGTCTTGCCAAAAAAAATCATCATTTCTTTTTGGAGGAGCAACCGCCACTCTTGGGAAAACCGATTGAATGTTTCTATAGCCAATAATGCGGCCAATCTCCTCAATTAAATCTTCCTGCAAAGCAACGTCTATACGTCTTGTGGGACATTCAACTAAGATATGCTTTGGCCCAGCGTCATTACAGATAAATCCCAAAGAGCTCAATATTTTTATACACTGAGCTTTTGAAATTTCAAAACCCAGCAACCGAGTGGCATACTCTGTTTCCAGCTTTATCTTTTTGGGTAAAATCTTTTTGGGATAAATATCCACCTTGCCAGAGGCCAGTTTGCCTCCTGCCACTTTTTGCAAAAAATAAGCCACCCTATCCAGTGAAAAACCAATCAAATTTGGGTCAATGCCATTTTCAAACCGCCAAGAAGCGTCTGTTTTTAACTTTAACTTTTGCGATGTTTTTCTTATTAAAATGGGATTAAAATTGGCTGCTTCCACCACGATGTTTTTTGTATTTTTATCAATGCCAGTTTCTTCTCCCCCCTTAATGCCAGCAATCGCCACTGGCTTTCGCAAATCAGCAATCACCAGCATATCTTCATTAAGCATAAAGACCTTTTTATCTTTGTCTAATGTTTTTATTTCCTCTCCCTTTCCAGCCCTTCTCACAAAAATTTGCTTGCCAATTTTATCAGCGTCAAAAGCGTGCAAGGGCTGGCCTGTTTCCAACATAATATAATTTGTGGCATCAACTATGTTGTTGATTGGCTGAAGCCCAAGGGCTTTTAGCCGCTCTTTCAGCCAACTTGGAGAATCCTTTACTTGAATATCTTTTAAATAAACAGCCCCATACCTTGGGCAATCCCTTACTTCTTCAACTTCAGCCCTTACAAAGTCCCTTATTTTTAAGTTTTTATCCTCTTTTGGATTTGCCAAAGTCATTTTTAATTTTAAACCCAAAATAGCCGCAATTTCTCTGGCAATGCCAATATGACCAAGGCAATCGTGAGCCCTGTTTGGCAAAACATCAATATCCAAAATCCAATCCTTGCCGCTTTTTTCAATGCTCTCCAATTCAAAACTATAAAACATTAAAAGCTCGCCCAATTTTTTGGCGTCTGGTGTTTTTCCGTCAATATATTCTTTTAGCCAAATATAGGAGAATCTCATAAAATCCCAAGATGCAAGAAACAAGATATAAACAAATCTCAAATTAAAAATTCAAAAAAATCCCGTTTTTTATTTATTATTTGAAATCTTGAATTTGTTTGTTTCTTATAAATTGTTTCTTGTTTCTTTTTTTAAAACTGTTGTAAAAATCTTAAGTCGTTTTGATACAGCAACCTTATGTCTGTAATTTTATACTTAACAATAGCCAAACGGTCTATGCCCACCCCAAAAGCAAATCCCTGCCACCCAAGACCCGGCTTTACAAAAGCATTAAGGCCTGCTGATTTAAAAACATTTGGATGCACCATTCCAGCTCCCATTATTTCCATCCACTTTCCGTCTGACTTTTTCACGTCAATTTCAAAACTTGGCTCTGTGAAGGGGAAAAATCCGGGTCGTAAACGCATTTCAACGTTTGTTTTAAAAAATCTTTTTAAAAAGTCCTCAATTATGGCTTTAAAGTTAGAAGCTGAAACTTCCCTGTCCACCATCAATCCCTCTAATTGATAAAACTGGGCTCCGTGTTTTGCATCGGTTGCTTCGTTGCGGAAAACTCGGCCTGGAGCAATAATTCTAAAAGGCGGCTGGTGGCTTTCCATATATCTAATCTGCACCGGACTTGTCTGAGTTCGCATTAAAAGTTTCGCGCTTTTGTTATTTGTTATCCGTTCTTTGTTATTTGTGGATACTTTCTGGTTTTCTTTCAACCAGAATGTATCCTGCATATCTCTGGCTGGATGGTCTTTTGGCACATTTAAAGCGTCAAAGTTATACCATTCGGTTTCAAGCTCTGGCCCTTGAGCTATTTCAAAACCCATTGTTTGAAAAATAGAGCAGGCCTCGTTCATAACTAAAGTTAAGGGATGCAAATGCCCTCTTGAAATTTTTCTGGCAGGCCGGGTGATGTCAATTCTTTCTGCTGTATTACTTTGATAAGCTTGATTTTTTACGCTTTTTAATTCTTCTGATTTTGTATTAAAAAACTCCTCAATTTCTTTTTTAAGAATATTGGCTTCTTTGCCAATGGCTTTTTTTTCTTCAATTGCCAAACTCTTTAAAGAATCAAAAATCTGGGCAATTTCTCCATTTTTGCCCAAATATTTTTTAAAAAAATCGTCTGCTTGTTTCAAATCAATAATTTTTTCAATCTCCTCTTTAGCTCTGCTTTTTAGTTCTGTTAGGTCCATGTGTTAGAAATCGTTAGTGAATGAAATGAATTTACGAGTAGCTACATTCCGTGAATAATTTTGAATTTTTTGCTAAAAATTTAAAATTATTCAACAGAGTAAGTCCTCTGTAAATTCAAATTTCGCCCTAACGGGCTCATTTTCATTAACGAATTACTTACTTATTTTACCTTAAAATCAATAGAGAAACAAGCTTAAGTTATCCCCACAAAAATAATGCCACTGGCTATTTTGCCAGTGTCTTTTTGCACTTTTGTAAATTGAAGAACAACAAATTCCCCGTTTTCTGGTCTTTGGAATACATCAACTGCATCCGTCCCATTGAAAAGAAAAATATGAGACCCGCCAAACGGGTTTTTGAATCCCTTTGGCTTCCTGCCCCAACATCGAGCTCTAAAACCAAAAGACCCTACCGATTCCCAAAGCAATTTTATGCCGGGTAAGTTTCTTACTTTCTCCAGTTCTCTAAAAATTGAAAATGGCACGCTATCACCTCTTTTTTAAAGTTCGCGCTTTGAAAATTGTGAATATATAATAGACACAAAAATCTAAAACCTATCCTCTTTTTACTCTTCTTTGCATTGAAAATCAACCAATAGCGCTAAATTGTTCTTTGTCCATATCACTTCACTGCTATGAAGCGATGAAGTGATGTGGGTAAAGCATAATTAAAAAAGCTTGCGGTGTATTTATATTTTATACCGCAAGCTTTTTTACTGAGCCAAAGCCACCCAAAGAATATCCCACCAATCATAAACAATGTAAATTTTCTTATCAGTTTCCACTTCCGCTTCCCCATTTTTGGGGAAAAAACAAACTTTTTCCACACCTCCGCTCTCCAAAACATTAAGTATATGCTTTGGGTCGTTATCCACAAACATAAGGGCCTTTTGGCAATGCTTTGCCTTATTGCCATTTGGACCGGATCTCTCTATGGGAATATTTATGTTATTTAGCCACAACCAAACTACAGCTACAAGATAGGAAAATATCCCTCTGCTTGTAACTATTTTTAAGTCAAAAACATAGAACAAAATCTCCAAGGCAATTTTTGCGCCTTTTTTAAAGAAGAATCCCCAGCTAACAATAACATCGTCAAGGTCAAAAATAATTAACGGCCGTTCTGTTTCTTTCAAATCCCCTCCTCCTTTCCATATAAAGTTTTTAAATTTAAAAACAAAAACCCAAAATAGGACTTTTTTTAACAAAAAGCAATCTTGCTTTGGCGCGGGTGACCAGATTCGAACTGGCGATCTCCTTCGTGACAGGAAGGCGCTTTGAACCGGACTAAGCTACACCCGCAAATTTTAAAAAGTGGCTATGGGAAGAGTCGAACTTCCGTCTTAGCTTTATGAGGGCTCCGCTCTACCGTTGAGCTACACAGCCGAAAGATATTTATACTTTAGCTTTTCAAAATGTCCTGCAACTGGATTTTAAACTCTTGACGACCCTTTCCACATTTTAAAAACTTTTCTCTTCGTTTTGCATCAGATTGAAGCAAATATGCATGGAAAATGCTACTACACGAATCTGTTTGGTGTATTGGCCAGCTAATCTGGCCTCAACCAAGCTAATCTTGGTTGCGGGGGCTGGAATTGAACCAGCGATCTCAGGGTTATGCTTACCAACTACAACTTTCGTTGCTTTCACTTTTCAGTAAAATTTGTGGTCTGGACTATATCTTCACCCTCTCTTTTTAAAAGAGGGTGTCCGCCGTCTAGTCTCTACACCTTACCACCTAACCAAGATGGTCTTGGCTCGGTATTACCTGGTCGCCTGAAACGACTTTGGGTTTCACCGAGTTTGACGGAAAATCCATTGACTATTACTAATCAATGAGCCCTATATGAGCCCTGCGAGATACCACTTCTCTACCCCGCGATATAACTTAGCTATTCGCCAAGAATTTTTAATTTTTAATTCTTAATTTTTAAACAAAAAACTCAAAACTTATTGAGTATATTACTGCAAAATTAGAAAACTTGCAAGGCAAGCAGGGCCTTTTCAAACGTTCCCAAAGTCCTTTCAGCGTCCTCCTTATTCAACCTATAATCAGGGTCCCTGGCAATATCCTGGCAAAGTCCTCTTGCCCTTAAAACATCTTGCAAATTGGGTATTTCATCAACAGAGGCCCTGGACAATCTTTCGTCCATTGTGCCAGGCCCCAAACCCATTCTCAATAAAATTTCATCCATTAACTTTTCTGCTTCAAGCAAAGCCACTTTCCAATAAACAGGGTCGTCTTTTTCAAAATTTTGTTTTATTTTTTTCCATTGCTTTTGGGCCTTGTTTGCTCCGTAATCCTTAAAATTTTTCAGCATATCCCAGGTTTCCAGTTGGTCTAAGTGCAGATATCCGGTTTTTTTATAAAGATAAATAACTCCAGCTAAACAAAAAACTGAAAAAATAATAAACAAAATTTTAATTAAAAGAACGTCGTGCTGAAGTTTTGGAGAAACCAAAAATCCAAACGTCTCTTGAAATTTATTCATTATGTCAACAGCCAAAACTTGAACCGAACTTGTTGGCTCTGTTGAAGTTGCTATGGTTGCAAATGTTGATGTTGGGTCCATAAAACCATCTCCTCTATTTTAAAGCTTTTCTATTATTTTTGCCAATTGCAAAATGTTAAAATCAGAAAAATGTCCGCCTATTATTTGTAAGCCAACCGGCAAACCACCGTCCATGCCAGCGGGCATTGATAAAGCCGGAACCCCAGCCAAATTAACAGGCACTGTATAAATATCTGAAAGATACATTTTCAAAGGGTCGTCAATTTTTTCTGCGATATTAAAAGCTGGAAAAGGCGAAGTTGGAGTTAAAATAAAGTCCACTTTTGAAAAAGCGTTTTTAAAATCCTGTTTTATCAAATGCTTTACTTTTTTTGCTTTTAAATAATACGCGTCATAATAACCAGACGACAAAGCAAAAGTGCCAAGCATTATTCTTCTTTTTACCTCATCTCCAAATCCCCCCCCCCGCGTTTTGCTGTAAACATCAAATAAATTTTTTAGTTCGGAATTCTGATTTCTGATTTCGGATTTTCCGTAACGTATACCATCAAATCTTGCCAAATTAGCGCTTGCCTCGCAAGTGGCAAGAATATAATAACAAGCCAAAGCATAAAAGGCCGAGGGCAAAGAGATGTCAATAATTTTAGCTCCGGCCGCCTCTAACTTTTTAATCACGCCCTCAATAATTTCTTTTGTTTTACTTTCTAATCCTTCCCCAAAAAATTCCTTGGGCGCTCCGATTTTTAAATCTTTAATTTGTATATTTGATTTTTGATTTTTGATTTTTGACATATCAACGTTTGTTGCGTCTTTTTCATCTTTGCCAATAATCGCTTTAAACACTTCTTCACAATCCTCAACGTTCTTAGCCATTGGGCCAATTTGGTCCAAAGACGAAGCAAAAGCAATCAGGCCATACCGCGAAACAGCTCCGTATGTTGGCTTTAAGCCCACCACCCCGCAAAAACTGGCTGGCTGGCGAATTGACCCTCCTGTATCAGAACCCAAAGAAAAAACCGCTTCGTTTCCAGCCACACAGGCCGCCGACCCGCCAGAAGAACCCCCTGGCACTTTTTTTAAATCAAAGGGGTTTTTGGTAATTTTAAAAGCCGAGTGCTCGGTGGAAGAACCCATAGCAAACTCATCCATATTGGTTTTGCCCAAAATAATAACATCTTGTTTTTTTAAATTAACCACGCAAGTTGCGTCATAAACCGCTTTATAGTTTTCTAAAATTTTAGACCCAGAAGCACAACTTAACCCCTCAACCAAAATAGCGTCTTTTATGCCGCAAGGAATCCCAGCCAAACTTCCCAACTCTTCGCCTTTAGCTATTTTTGCGTCAATGGCTTTGGCTTGATTTTTAGCGCCCTCAATATCAATTTGCAAAAATGCGTCTATATCTTTTTCTTTTTGTTCAATTTGGTTTAAATAAAAATCGCAAAGAGCTATGGTGGAAAACTCTTTTTTTAAAAGCCCCTCTTTAATTTCTTTAATTGTTAATTTTGTAAAATCCATTAAGTTAAAATTTCTTTTACTTTTATGTGATTACCCTCCCTGTTTGGGGCTTGGCTTAACATTTTTTCAACTGTTTCTAATGTTTGAGAAACCGCAACATCATCTCTTAAAATATTTTCTGGAACATTTTCTTCGCTTTCTAATTCAATCTCTGAAACATTCACCTTATTTAGTTGGCCGATATAATCCAAAATGCCAGCCAAATCCTTTTGCATTTTTTCTATTTCTGTTTCCGATAAATCCAGCCGCGCTAAATTTGCTATTTTTATTACTTCCTCTTTTGAAATCATATTTTGAACTAAGATAAGTTTTGATTGATATGAGCTTGAGCAAGAGTTTCCCGGAAAATATCAAGGTCCTCCAAAACAATTCCCCCTCCCCTAACAACCGCTGTTAAAGGGTCTTCAATAGTTCTAACTTGTATTTTTGTGGCTTGGTTAATTAAAGCGTCAATTCCCCGCAACAACGCCCCTCCCCCAACCAAATAAACCCCGCTTGTCATAACATCAGCTAAAATCTCTGGGGGTGTTGCCTCTATTATGATTTTAATGGAATCAATCATTTGCTTTAACGACCTATCCATTGCCTGCCTTATATCGTCTGACGACACGATTATTTCTTCTGGGAGTCCAGAAACCAAATTTCTTCCTCTCAAAGCCGCCACTTTTTTTTCCTTGCCAGGCACTGCTTCTCCAATGGCGATTTTAATTTCCTCAGCGGTTCTTTCCCCAATTAAAAGCTTAAACTTTTGCTGGATATACTGGATTATGTCTTCGGTTAACCTGTCCCCTGCCACTTTCAAGCTTTCAGATATTACAATGCCCCCCAAAGATAAAATGGCAATGTCGGTTGTGCCCCCGCCAATATCAATTATAAAATTTCCTTTGGCTTCTTGAATTGGCAACCTTGCTCCAATGGCTGCGGCAATTGGCTGTTCAATTAAAAAAACATCGCGAGCCCCGGCGTTTTTGGCGGCGTCTTCAACCGCTTTTTTTTCAACCTCGGTTACTCGAGAGGGAATGCCAATAATAACTCTGGCCCAAGAAAAAGGCACGTATTTTTTTTGAAAAACATTTTCCAAAAAATATCTCAACATTTGCTCTGTTACTTCAAAATCAGAAACTACCCCTCGCACCAAAGGCCTAATGGCCTGAATGTGACTTGGGGTTCTGCCAACCATTTTTTTGGCTTCATTCCCAACCGCCAAAATTTGGCCGGTTTTGCTGTTAATAGCCACAACCGAGGGCTCGTTAATAACAATGCCTTTGTTTTTCACATAAACTAAAGAATTGGCTGTGCCCAAATCAATAGCAATATCCTCGCTAAAATATCTTGATAATTTTTTAAACATAAAATTAAAGTCAAAATTCAAAATGCAAACGTCAAAATTGCAAGTCAAAAATCAAAACTTAAAACCTCGTCAATACCAACCAACTCTGCTTTTTCTTCATTCCTTTTTTTAATTTCAACGCAATTCCGCTCAATTGTTTTTTGGCTAACAACTATTCGCATTGGACAGCCAATTAAATCAGCGTCAGCAAACTTTTCGCCAGCGGACTTTTTGCTCCTGTCGTCGTATAATACCGCAATTCCTTTGTTTTGCAAATCATTGTAAACTTTATTGGCTTTTTCTAAAATTTTTTCGTCTTGCTCTTTTTTCCCGCTTAAAATTGGCAATAAATGACAAACAAAAGGGCTAACGGATTTTGGCCATATAATGCCTTCTTTATCATTGCTTACTTCAACAATTGTTCCCATAAGCCGAGAAACTCCAATTCCATAACATCCCATAATAACTGGTTGTTTTACCCCATTGTTATCAGAAAAAAAAGCGCTTAATGGTTCTGAATATTTCACGCCCAAAGAAAATATATTGCCAACTTCAATTGATTTGTCTTTATGCAGTTCTCCACCGCAAACCGGACATTTAGTTGTTTTTTTATCAAAAACCTCTTCGTTTTGGCTAAACTCCTCGCAAGAACAATGATAAATTGTATCTTCTCCGGCCTCTGAAATTACCTGAAACTCGTGGGAAAACTCTTTGGAAAAACTCCCGCCCGAGGCCTCGGCGATAATGGCTTTTAATCCGCATCTTTCAAATACCTTTAAATAGGCCTTCTTGGTTTTTTCATAAAAGTCCTTGAAATCATCTATTGAGCTGTGAAAACTATAAAGGTCTTTCATTAAAAACTCTCGGCCTCGCAACAACCCGGATTTTGCTCTGGCTTCTTTTCTAAATTTTGTTTGGATTTGAAAAACAGAAAAAGGCAAATCCTCAAACGATTCTATGTGGTTTTTAACAATATCGGTTAGCATTTCCTCGTGCGTTGGCCCAAGGCCAACTTCTGCTTCGTCTTTTATTTTATACATTACGTCAGATCCAATGCCTTTATCCCATCTATCTGTTTTTTGCCATAACTCTTTTGGCTGAAGAATGGCCATGCTAACTTCTTTCGCGCCAATGGCTTGCATTTCTTCTCTCACAATATTGGCAATTTTATTTAACACCAAAAAACCCATTGGCAAATAAGAATAGACCCCGGCCATTTCTTTGTAAATAAACCCGGCCCTCTGCAATAAAATGGCGTTAGCGCTTTTTTCATCTTTTGGGTTTTCTTTTTGCGTTTTTGTAAAAATTTTAGATTGCAACATATTTGTTATTAGCATTATTAGTCCGCCTTAGGCGGATTGACATCGCATTTAATAATCTTATATTAAAATCCCCTAAACCGCAAATACTCGAAAACAAACCGACTCCGGGAGTCGGATAGGTATCCGACTCCCGGAGTCGGTTTTCTCTTTACCGCCTCAATAAAATCAAGGTAGCGGCTAAATAAAACATAAATTAAAATAATCTGCGAATGTCTTGGAAGGTAAAAACTAAGGCCATTAAAATCAAAGCAGTAAAAAATATGGTGGTAATTTTTTGCTCAAGTTCTGGCTTGACTGGTTTTCTTCTAAAGGCTTCAATGGCAATGAATAAAAGCCGACCGCCATCCAAAGCAGGAATTGGCAACAAATTAAAGAATGCTAAATAAATGGCAATAATTGCCACCAACATTAAATAATTCCCCGTTCCCTGGCCCAAGGCCTGTCCCATTATCTGGCCCAAGCCAACCGGCCCAACCAATTGAACTTCTGGAGTTGGCACTTTTTTGATTTTCTTTTTAATTAACTCATACCACTGAACGGGAATGTCTTTGGTTTGCAATGCAGTGATTTTCAGGCCAACCCAAGGGGCTTTATACCACGCCACCTGCATATGAGCCACCCTAGCTAATGCCACCCCCAATGCCCCTTCTCCTTTTGGCGGATCTGTTCTTGGAGTTGAAGTTATTTCTAAAACCCTATCCCCTCTTTGCAAAGAAAAAATAAGCTCTTCTCCCCTGTGATTTGTGATAAACTCCTGAATTTCCCCCACTTTTGAACTTTGAATTTCATTTTTGACTTTTGATTTTTGACTTTTGATTTTTGTTATTTCATCCCCTGTTTTAATTCCCGAAAGCTCGGCTGGTGAATTTTTAGCCACAGAGAAAATTTGAACTTTTGGCGTTTCCTTTCCTGTTCCATTAAAGCTATCTGGCACCGCTGTTGGCACCCCTGAAACACTAGCTAAAATGGTAATAATTAAAAAAGCGATAATCCAAAAAGAAGCAACGCCTCCAAACAAAACCAATGCCCTCTGCCACAACGGCTTTGAAGCAAAGCTCCCCTTTGTTTTTTTCTGGTTTTCATCTTCTCCTAAAATTTTAACAAAAGCGCCCAAAGGCAGCCAATTTATGGAATAAATGGTATTTTTTATTTTCTTGCCCCAAATTCTTGGAGGATAGCCAATGCCAAATTCTTCCACAACTATGCCAAATTTTTTAGCAAGAAAAAAATGGCCCAGCTCGTGCAAGGACATCAACAGGATTAAACTTAAAATTACAATTATTATGGTTAGTACCATTAAATTAAAAATTAAAAACGAAAAATTAAAAACGACAATCTAAAATTTAAAAGTTTCGCTCATTTTTAATTTTTACTTGTGGTTTTTCATTTTTCACTTTTCATTTTGCATTATCCTTGTATTTCTCTCTCCTTTCTTTCTGCCATTTCGTCCATTTTTTCTCTAAAATCTCTCACCGCCTCATCAAGCTTGTCTCTGCTTTTAAATTTATCGTCCTCTCTTATTTCTCCCTTGGCAAAGTTGTCTTGGATATCTTTCCACGCATTGTCTCTTAATTTTCGCAGCTCTTGAAACGCTTCTTCTTTCTTTTTATTTAAAAGCTTTATTAAATCATTTCTTGATTCTGCTGTTAAGGCGGGGGCGGTAAAATAAATGCTTGCTCCATCAATTCTTGAACTTAAAATTAGCCCCTCTCTTTCAATGGCCTTTAAAACGCCGTCTACATAGCTTTTATCCCACAACTGAACCATTACCTCTCTGGGAGACAAAGCTGATATAGAACCCAACTGCTTAATGGGCATCTCTTGCCCGAAACAATCGGCTTTTATGTCTTCCAAAATTTCAGGAGACAAGCTGCTAGCTCTTAATTTCATCATATCTGACTTAAAATTGTCCACTGCTTTTTGGAAATCTTTTTTTGATTGGTCAATTATTAACTGGAACATAAAAAACAATATCAAACCTAAAATTGCAAATCTTAAATATACGTTTTAAATCTCAAATATTTAAAATTTTATATTTGTATTTACAATTTTATATTTAATATTTAAAATTAAATACTCAAAACCAAATTCTCAAGCAATAACCTTGGGCTTACATTCGTTGTCTGCAACAAAACCTTTGCCTCCTCTGTTAATTCTATCGCCTTTTTTGTTTTTAATAAAGCGCTCTCGTTGACTTCTCCCCCAGCCCTTAGCCAAAGGGCTTTTCGTAAATGCCAAATCATGCTTTCCAGTAAAACGAAACATTTCTCTTTCTTGTTGTTTACTTCTTCTTTTTCATCGTCATCCGCTCTGCTTTTTGGAAACAATTCTTTTATAAACAATAACTTAAAAAGCAAATCTTTTGTTAAAAACTCCCTTGCTCCTTTTAGGGAATTTTGAAATTCCAAAAAGTTATCTTGATTCTTTAAAAAAGAAACAGCCACTCCGGGCTTTCCCAAAGAGTGTTGCAAAATTTCTGGGGATGTTGTTATCTTTTGTATTTCCTCTGTTTTTAAGGGAAAAAACTTCAAATTCTCGCATCTTGATTGAATTGTGCCAAGCAAAACATTGGGCAATGATGAAATTAAAATAAAAATTGTTTGGCTTTTTGGCTCTTCCAATGTTTTTAAGATGCAATTTTGAGCTTGTATATTTAAGCAGTGAGCGTCATTTATTACCACCGCTTTCATTTTTGAAAGAACCGGCCACAAGCTTACGCTTTTTTGCAAGTCCCTAACCTGGCCAATTTGTATTTCTTTCTTTTGGGGGGCAATAAAAGTAAAATCTGGATGGTTGGCTTTCTCCACTAAAATACAGCTTTGGCAATTTTGGCAAGGAGCTTTTTCTGGACTTTCGCAAAAAATCATTTTTACAAATTCAAAAGCTGTTTTCTTTTTCCCTATCTTTTCCTCGCCAGAAAAAATAAAAGCCTGCCCCAAGCGGTTGTTTGATAGGGCCTGCTTTAAAAATTCCCATTGTTGCTTGTGGCCAACCAACATAACAAATAACTAATAACAAATAACTAATAACATTGCCTGCCTTTGGTTATTTGTTATTTGTTATTTGTTATTAGTGAACTTATTTTTTGGACATTACGCTCCTTTTGTAAGCATCTAAATTCTCCAACACAACTCCCGTGCCTTTTACCACGCAAAACAAAGCATCTTCAGCTGTAAAACATGGCACCCCCGTGTGCTTGGCAACCAACTGGTCTAAATCCCTTAACAAAGCGCCTCCGCCCGATAAAATCATTCCTTTGTTAATAATGTCAGCTGAAAGCTCTGGGGGGGTTTGCCTTAAAACCTGCTTAATGCCTTCTATAATTTCCTCTAACACTAACTGCAATGCTCTGGCAATTTCGTTTGAGGAAATCTTAATATTTCTTGGCAAACCTGTAACTAAATCCCTTCCTCGAATATCGTAAATATCTTCTTTTTTCTGAGGAAAAGCCCGACCAATCCTTATTTTTATTTCTTCAGCTGACTGGCTTCCAACCGCCAAGTTATGCTCTTTTCTTATATATTCAGCAATCCTCTCATCCATTCTATCCCCTGCCATTCTAATTGATTGAGCTGTAACAATTCCCCCCAGTGCCACCACGGCAATTTCCGAGGTACCCCCGCCAATATTAACAATCATATTGCCCTCGCAGGAGTTAATAGGGATGCCAGCTCCAATAGCAGCTAAAATTGGCTCTTTGGCCACAAAGGCCTCTTTGGCTCCTGCGGCCTTCGCTGCTTCAATAACTGCTCTTCTTTCGGTTGAACTTGCCCCAACTGGAATGGAAATTAATATTTCTGGCTTTAAAAAATTTAATCGGCTTTTGCTCTTGCTTATAAAATATTTAAGCATTGCTTCGGTTACTTTGTAATCCGCAATAACGCCATCTTTCATTGGCCTGTATACAACAATGTTGTCAGGCGTTCTCCCAACCATTAGCTTTGCTTCGGCTCCAACTGCCATCACCTTATTTTCGGGTTTTGCCACAGCCACAACCGAGGGCTCGTTTAAAACAACTCCTCTTCCAGGGATAAAAACAAGAGAATTGCAAGTGCCCAAATCAATAGCTAATTTGTTAGTAAAAAAAGACATTATGTTATCTACTACTCGTTATTTGTTATTTGTCCTCTTTATATCCGCTCCCAGTTTCTGCAATCTTTCTTCTATCTTTTCATATCCCCTGTCTATTTGACTTATGTTGCTTATAATTGTTTCTCCTTTTGCTAAAAGCCCAGCCACTATCAAGCAAGCTCCAGCCCTGATGTCAGTTGATTCTATTGAAACACCAAACAATTCTGTTGGCCCAAAAACAAAAGCTCGGTGAGGATCAACAATTTCAATGTCAGCGCCCATTTTTCTCAGTTGATGGATATAGCTTAACCTATTTTCATATAAAGGGTCGTGCAACAAACTTTTCCCCTTGGCCTGAGTTAATAATGGCACAATTAAAGGCAACAAGTCAGTGGGAAAGCCGGGATAGGGCAAGGCCTGAACTTTTATTGGTTTTATATTGTGCGATTTTTTTACTTTTATAAACCCGTTTTCCCGCTGAAAATCTACCCCCGCTTCTTTTAGCTTTTCTAAAAATAAATCCAAATAGTCCCCTAAAATATCAGGAACTGAAATTTCCCCGCACAAAGCCCCAATAATTAAGAATGTTCCAACTTCCAAAGCGTCTGGGATAATGCTATACTCAACCCCGCTTAATTTTTCCACTCCGTTAATAATTAAAGTGTGAGTGCCTTCCCATTTTATATCTCCCCCCATTTTATTAAGCATTAAAACCAGCTCTTGGATATGGGGTTCGCCCGCGGCTATTTTAATAATTGTTTGGCCGCGTGAAAAACTGCCAGCCATAAGCAAAATTTCAGTGGCTGTAACAGAAAACTCGGGCAAAATGATTTCAGCCCCTTTTAGCTCATTTGTTTTAAAAGAATAAAAATCCCCTTTTTCTTCTATAATGCAACCAAGCTTTTCCAAAGCGTCCAAATGCGTTGTAATGGGACGCAAACCAATCCTATCGCCCCCGGGCCGAGAAACCCTAAACTCTTTAAATCTGGCGGTTAAAGCCCCTAAAAGCAAAACAGACGTTCTGGCTTTTGAAAATTTTTCAAAATCAATTTTATCAACATTCAAGCTGTCTCCTGTTGTGATTTTTACTTTTCTTTTTTCCATCCACTCAACTTTAGCTCCCATTCCTTCAATAATTTCCAATAAATTTAAAATATCGTTAACCAAAGGCAAATTATCAATAACACAGGGCTCTTTTGTAAGCAAACAAGCCGCCAACAACGCGCCTGCGGAATTTTTTGACCCCCTGATTTCCACTTCCCCTGATAATTTTTTACCGCCTTGAATAATAAATTTATCTGCCATATTAATTAAATTTACGCTTAATAATAACTTATCTTACAATAAAAAACAACTTTAACGCAAGCTTTGCCGTGCTTGGCGCGTCTCAAAAAAAGCAGGCGCAACTTCGCGCCTTCTTATAAGAAAGGATGTTCAAACCGGCTTACTACAAACCAGCTTAACATAAACCTTTCCTTTTTCAAATTTAAAAACTCTTTGCGCCTGTAGGACGCCATCAGCCCCAAAGTCATACACCTCAACAGACAGCAAGACCTGCTCTTTATCTTTTGAAAAAGCAACCTCAAAACTTACAAATTTAGAGCGATCGTTCCAAAAGTGAAAGTTTTTATTTTTAAGAGGTTTAGCGGAGTTGGGAAAGGTTTAAGAAACAAAGAGAGACAAAGAGGTTAAGATTAAGAAAATAAGAAAAGCGCTACATTGTAAATTAAAAAATAAATTAAAAACTTTCTCGGTCTTCGCCTGATTTCACGCGAGCTTTGAAGTCCCCCCAGGATATTTCTTGCTTGCCAGCCATATCGCAAATTTGTCTGTATTGGCAATAACCGCACTGCCAGTTTGTGGGATAATCAAACAAAGCAACAGGCAAGGTGTCTGTTTCTATTTTCTTTTTTAGCTGGGTAAAACCAATCAAAAGCTGGTTTGTTAGGTTTGGTTCATAATTTACCACAAATTCTTTTATTTCTTGCTGGTCTTTGTCAATATAAAGCAAAATACCTTTTTGAATTTTAAAATAATGCAAATAAAGCTGGATTTGATAAAAATTTTCTTCTTTTGGGGCCATTAGTTTGCGAAAAGCCATACTATTGATGCTTTTAATATCTAAAACATAATTTTCTCCCCCAAGGCATAATATAGCGTCTGCTCTTCCTGATATAAGCTCTTGTTCTGGTATTTTAACTTCTGTTGTAACGCCAATTTTTAAGCGGTATAAAATATTAAAAATGTTTCTGTGTAAAAGCTCTCCGTGTTCAAAAATCCGCAAAAGCCGAGGGTCGGCTTTTTGGGCTGCCACATTTTTAAACTTAAAAAAGATCGCTCTTTGGCATTTGCCAGCATCGGTTATATAAAAATGCAATTGGTTTTTTCTGCCTTCCTGCTCCAAATAAAATTTGTCTATAAGTTCTTTTAGCATATACTCTATACTATTGACCAGTTTATTTTTTGTCAAATGATGTCGCTTGCCTTTTTAGCAAAAATCAATAAAATAAAGATGTTCTTTGAGGGGAGGTGATAAGTAATGAGTAGGGAATCGATAAAAATAGAAATCGGCATAAAGCCAGGAGATCTAGAGGATAGCTCTATCCTTGACGTAAATGGCAATGTTAATGTTTTTATTTCAACAAAAAACAAAAATTTGGCAAAGATAATCTTAAGATTTTCTTGGCAATATCTTTTTGCGACTTAAAGCTCCAGCCAGTGGGGCAAGAGGAATTTGGAGGAAGGATACTTTTTCCAAATTACGAAATAAGCGATATTAGACCAGAACAATTTAGAATCGTTATACTTTAGACAAAACCATAGGTTCTGTTATGCTTGTCATAATAGAACCTATTAAATTACAAAAACCTGCTATTAGCAGGCTTTTGTTGTTCATTCGTTATTAGTTATTCGTTATTTGTTGTCTCTACCGCTTGCTCCACTGTGGAGCTCTTCTTGCTCTGTTTAAGCCGGGCTTTTTGCGCTCGCGCATTCTAGAGTCGCGAGTTAAGAAACCGCTTTTTTTAAGCCGTTTTTTAAAATAAGGATTTAATAAAATTAAAACCCTTGAAACAGCATGCCTAATGGCGCCTGCTTGCCCTGACAATCCCCCCCCATCAACTTTAATGTCAAAACCAAACTTATCCAAACATTTCAACTTTTCCAAGGGAGAAATTATGATTTTTTGCAATGTCTCTGCTTTAAAATAATTTTGATAGGGCTTGTTGTTAATAGTTACGCCTTTTTTGTTTTGAGTGTAAAGCCGAACTCTGGCCGTGGCGTTTTTTCTTCTTCCCACCGCTTCAAAATATTTCTTTTTGGTGTCAAAAACAAAATTATCAACGTCTAAAATATCATTATTAATTTCAACCTCCGCAACAGCGGTCTTTTTTGCTGTATTTTTCTCTTCTTTTACTATCTTTTCTTTTTTAACTGCCTTTGGTTTTGCTAAAGTTTTTTTTGTTTCTTCGGTTTTCATAATCAGTTTTATAAAGTCCTAACCTCTTTCAAGAGGTAGGGATTCTCATAATCCTACTTTACAATTAATCTTTTTAACATTCCGGGTTTTAGTTTATTTTTTGGCAACATACCGCCCACCGCTTTTTTAAAAACCTCTCCAACGCCTTTTTTTTCAATTAACTTCTCCATTGTCAATTTTTTCATCCCGCCAATAAAACCCGTAAAATTAAAATAAATTTTTTGGTTTTTCTTTTTTCCGGTTATTGCCATTCTGCTGATATTTTCAACCACCACAAAATCGCCGTCGTCCCTATATGGAACAAAGCCAACTTTTGTTTTTCCTCTTAACAAATTAGCCACTTGGGTAGCTAACCTCCCAAGGGACTTTCCAGTAGCGTCAATTGTATGTGTTTTTCTTTCAGCGCTTTGCATGTTAGTAATCGTTTATTTAATCAATTCAATTATGGCCATTTTAGAGCCATCGGATTTTCTTGGCTCAAGGTTTATAACTCTTGTATATCCGCCATTTCTCATTTTATATCTAACGGCAATATCTTCTACAATCTTTTTTGCGACAATTGGCGAAACATACTTCAATAAATATCTTCTTGCTGACAAATCCCCCGCTTTGCCCTTTGTAATCGCCCTTTCAACAAACCTTCTAATTTCCTTGGCTTTTGCTTGGGTTGTTTTAATTTTTTCCCTAATAAAAAGCTCTCTCATTAAAGATTTAATTAAGGCCCTTCTTTGGTCTTTTTCTCTATGAAATTTTCGGCCCTGTTTTTGCTTGTTCATGTTAGAAGTCGTTAATGAATGAAATGAATTTACGAATTCTTCATCCCGAGGTCGTAATCGACCGAGGGATTTCCTTACTTCAAACCCAACCCTTTCTTTTTTAAAACTTTTTTAATATCTGAGATGGCTTTGTCTCCCAAACCACTCATCTGTTTTAAATCATCTTCGCTTTTTTTAATCAAGCCAGCAAGAGTTTTAATATTATTTTCTGCTAAAGCGGACTTTATTCTATCGGCCAGATTTAAATCTTCAATTTTTATTTTTTTATTTTCATCTTCGGGTTGGACATCTTTTAAGTTCTCTTTTGCTCCAATCGCTTCTTTTTCTGATGTTATAGTTTCATCTCCTGAAGTAAAAGCATCAGCCAATAAAGAAAAATGGCTTACTAAAATATCAGATGTCTTTTTGAAGGCCTCCTCTGGAGTAATTACTCCATTTGTTTCAATTTCCAAAATTACTTTATCATAATCAGTTCTCTTGCCAACTCTCATATTTTCCACAGTAAAATTTACTTTCCTCACTGGGGTAAAAATGGCATCCATTGGAAAAACCCCAACTTCTGATTTTCCTCCCTCTCTTTTTTCTAAGGGCAAATAACCCATTCCCCTCTCAACAACCGCCTCTATTTCCAGTTCTGCGGTTGACTTGGTTGTGGTTGCTATATGGGCTTCTGGGTTTGCTAACTTTAATTGAGCTGTAAGTTTAAAATCTTTTGCTTTTACCTCTTTTTCACCTTTAACTTTTAAATTTATTGTTTGAGCTTCCTCGCTATAGTTTTTAAAATTTAACTTTTTTAAGTTTAACATTATCATTACCACATCCTCTAAAACACCGCTCAAAGCTGAAAATTCGTGAGGAGCTCCTTTTATTTTAACTTGTGTAACGGCCGCTCCTTCCAAAGAAGACAACAAAACCCTTCTCATAGCGTTGCCAATGGTAATTCCGTAGCCGGGATAAAGGCCCTCAATCTCAAAAAAAGCAGTGTTGCCTTCTTGCTTGGTTATTTTTGGTTTTGATGGTAATGGAATCATATATCATGAAACATGAAACATGAAACTTGAAACATTATTGTATGTTTCACGTTTAATGCTTCATGTTTTAAGTTTTAAACGATTAACGAGAATAAAATTCAAAAATAGACGAAATGTCAATATTGTTCACGTCTTCTGCGGTTGGTTCAGCTATTATTTTTCCCTCCATCTTTTCTTTGTTTAATTCCAGCCATTTTGGTTGTTGATAGCTCTTTAGGGTAGAGAAAAGATTTTTAAAAATTATTTTTTCTTTTTTACTTTCTTTAAAAGAAACGTCCTCTCCCCTTTTAACGGCAAAAGAAGATATATTAACCGGCTTGCCATTTATCAAAAAATAACCATGCGAAACCATTTGTTTTGCTTCTCTCCTTGATTTAGCAAACCCCAATCTAAAAACAACATTGTCCACCCTTCTCTCTAACTCTTTCAATAGCAATAAAGTTGCGTCTCCTCCTTGGCCCCTGTTTTGCAAAACGCTTTTTATGTGATTCCTAAACTGCCTTTCCCCCAAACCATAATATCTCCTTAATTTCTGCTTTTCTTTTAATTGCTTTGCAAACTCTGAAAAAGATCCGCTTCGTCTTTTCTTTTTTGGTCCGGGGGCGTATGGTCTTCTAATAAAAGGACACTTTGGAGACAAGCATCTTTCTCCCTTTAAAAAAGTTTTTTGCCCCAATCTTCGGCAAATCTTGCAGTTTGTAATTGCTTTTTTCATGTCTTAGAAGTCGTTAATAATGAGGTTAAAGCCAATTGATTGGCTTTAACGGGCAATTTAGGCGGAGCTCTGCGGAGCCGTAAAATTGCCCAGTGCCTTCCTTAATTTTTACAATATAACGAATTTACGAATTATTAGATCCCGTTAAACGCGACCGATTTTAGGGAGCGTTTAATCGGGATATTCCTTAAACCCGTCTTGGTTTTCTTGGCCGACAGCCATTATGGGGCACTGGGGTTACATCTTTAATAGCTTCTATTTCCAATCCCGCCCCAGCAATAGTTTTCAAAGCTGAATCTCGACCCCCACCCACTCCTTTAACAAAAACAGAAACCTCTTTTATCTTAAACTGATCGCAGGCCTGGGCCACAGCTTGAGCCACCTTTGAAGCCGCAAAAGAAGTTCCCTTTTTTGTGCCTTTAAAACCGACATTTCCAGCTGACCTCCAAAATAAAACATTTCCCCTTTCATCGGTTAAACTTACAATGGTATTGTTGTAAGTTGAAGAAATGTAAACTCTGCCCTTTTTAAAAGGCCTGCTTGTAGAGACATTTAATTCCTTTCCCAATTTCTTTTCAATTTTATCTGTCTCTTCAATGAGTTCTTTTTCTGTTTTTTTTATTACTCTTTTCTTTCCCATGTGTTAGTAATCCTTAATTGAATGGCGAATGATTAGTGAGCCGTGAAATTTAGAAGTACTTGCACCCCGCACCACTTTTTACAATATTCGTTTTTTTAGTAAACTTGCAAATTTCTCATCTTACATATTGTGAAGTTCATAGCGGTTTGTAAAAAGTGGTGCGGGGTAAATCCTCCGTAAGCTCGGACTTTGGCTAATCGCCTCAATGACCACATTGACCTACTGGGTTGCCCTCGCTAACGGATTATTTAGGTCCCGGAGCTGTCTTTCTTCCAGAAGTCACGGTCCTTCTGATATTTCCCCTCACAGTTCTTGAATTCTTTTTCGTTTTCTGTCCCCGAGCAGGCAATCCTTTATTGTGCCTTGATCCCCTATAACACTTTATTTCCTTTAATCTTTTAATATGGCTTATGTTTTCCCTTCTTAAATCACCCTCAATTTTATAAGAAGCATCTATAATTTCTTTAATTTTCCCTGCCTCCTGTTCGGTTAAATCCTTTGCTCTTTTTTGGGGGTCGATGTTGCATTGTTTTAAAATTTTTAAAGCCAATGGCCTTCCAATTCCAAAAACATAGGTTAGTGAAATTCCTATCTGCTTATTGTCTGGAATTGTTATACTTGCAATACGTGGCATGTCTTAGAAGTCGTTAATGAGTGAAGTGGCGATTAGCCACAAGCGAATTTACGAATTCTTAGATCCTGTTAAACGCGACCGACCTTAGGGAGCGTTTAATCGGGATATTCCTTAATCAATTCTTCGTTAATGATTGAGTCCGCTAAAAGCGGGCGAAATGAATTTACGAATTCTTAGATCCTGTTAAACGCGACCGACCTTAGGGAGCGTTTAATCGGGATATTCCTTAATTCCTTAATTCCTTAATTCGTTAATAAATAAAATGAATTTATGAATTCTTTATCCTGTTTAATAACCCGCCAACCATTTAAACTTGAGCTCATCGCCTCGTTTTCGTAGGGCGTCATTTAAGCGCCTTGGCGCTGCTTGTGTTTGGGAATTTTACAAATAATATAAACCCTTCCCTTTCTTCGGGCAACCTTGCAATCCTTGCATAATTTTTTTACTGATGGTCTTACTTTCATATTAGAAGCCGTGTGACCCAGCCCTTTGCGCTGGAAATATTATTTTTGTATATTTCTTTTAATTTTTTCAAATTCTTGTGCAATAATGAAACCGATTAAAAGGCGGGGTTATTACAGATTCTTACACCCCCTTCTTTTCGCGATAGCGAAACGCGCAAAAGGAGGGGGTAAATTCCGCTTGTCAATCGCGCTTCGCCTGCTGGCTCGCGCTCTTGGGGCGTCATCTACTTAAGCCGATAAACAATTCTACCCCTATTTCCATCATGGGGCCCTCTTTCAACTAAAACCTTGTCTCCCGGCAAAATCTTTATCCGGTGAATTCTTAACTTTCCAGCTAAGTGGGCTAAAACCTCTTCGCTGCTTTCTAACTGAACTTTAAATAAAAGACTAGGCAAGGCCTCAAGAACTTGGCCTTTTTCTTTTATGGTATTTAACTGTTTCATTTTCAAATGAATAAGCAGGCCTCTTTTTCCATCAAAAAGCTTGCAAATATACACTCACGATAAACTCTGCTACAATTTTCTAAAATAACAAATTATTGAAAAAAAAGCAACCCCATCCCCTTTATATACAAGAAAAAGTCCAGCCATTTTTAATAATGCGGGAATTGGGGTTTACTTTAGAGAAAAAACTATATCCGCCATTACTTTATCTGGATTCTTTGGGACGCTTTTTATCCAAAAAGGCCACAACCTAACGTCCGCTCTCTCAATTTGAGGATACTCGCTTTTTAATAAAGCATCGATTTGATTCTTTGATTTTCCCGCTAAATCTTCCCTTAACCTGTTAATATCAATATTATTATAAAGATTGGCCTCAACCTTTAAATCAAAAGCTAAATCTCCGTTTTCGGTAATCCCCCCTTTTGACTTAATGGTTGTTGTTAAACTCTGCTCCTGCAACTTTTTAGTTGACGACAACTTAGATTCAATAAAGTTTTTAGCCATCATTTTCAGGTCTGTTTTTTTAAAAATTATCGCTGTGGCTTTTAATTTAAGATAGCAATTAAATTCAACAACCATTGCCCCAACCTCTTGCGAACAAGAAATTTCCGGCTCATTAAAACTCACCGCCTCTTGGCTTAAATAAAAATCGGCTGATACTTGTTCTTTTAAAGCAGCCAACAAGTCCGCTTTAAGGCCTTTTGTTATGTCGCTTTGCGCCAAATCCATATCTTGTTGGGAAACCTCCACCACCTCTTTTTGAGACCCTCCTTCAATTTTTTCCTTTGACTCTCCCCAAATACTATAATAAAGAGTGGTCCCCGCCAAGCCCGGAACCGAAAATTTGGCTGGGGCAATATTATATTCCTCGCCCTCTTGCTGGGCAACCACTTGAACTTCTGTCACGCTTGGAACTATCTTTCCGTTTACCAATGAGGCCTGAGGCAAAGAAATTTTGTTTTTTGCTTTATAAATTTTTCCATCTTTTGAAGATACAAACCTTGTTCCCTCTTTTAAGTTTAATGGGGTTGGGGGGTTTATTTCATTATAGACAAATATCGTTCCAGAGGCCCCGGATTGTTCTGTTCCCCTGCCTGTTGACTGGAAAGTTTCCCACTTTTCCATTTCTTTTTTAATAATCTGGCTGGGTATTATTTTATTTTCAAAATCAACCTGAGCTTGTTTTGGAGAACTTTGGATTTCATCTTCAATGGTTATTGGCTCCAAAACCGGCTTTATCTTAACTTCTGCTTTGGCTTGCAGAGTTAAATAAACAAAAACCCCTCCCACAATAACTGCTAAAATTAAAATAATTAAAGGAATTTTTAAGGCAACGACTGGCAAAGAAAAAGAAATTCTTATTCTTTCTTTCCCTGTTGGCTTGTTTGCAAGCGGAAATTTTTTATTGCCACCCCCCCTGTTTTCAACAATTATTTCCCCTCCTTTTTTCGCTTTCTTGCCCGATTTCTTCTTTTGAGAAATGGGCTTTTTTGAATTAGCGCCAGCTAAAACAGCGGGAAATTCTTCCTCTATCTCTTCTTCTTCTGGAGTTGTT
>Ga0172375_10002367_pt1 | contig 29450 bp, 29 predicted proteins | sample LakKiv1m_FD_114537 | JGI IMG/M metagenome (GOLD analysis project Ga0172375, IMG submission 114537) | Freshwater microbial communities from Kabuno Bay, South-Kivu, Congo - kab_092012_11.1m | ecosystem: Environmental > Aquatic > Freshwater > Lake | place: Democratic Republic of the Congo... | reverse complement strand
GAGAGCGTCGTGTCAATAACTCCGCATAGCGTTCCGCTCGCGCTCGCGGCATTAGGTCGCGATTGTCGTCGGTGATGGGCGGCGACAGCACCGGCTCTCCGTCCCCATCGAGCACCTGCCACGCCACCACCTGCCCGTCGTCCGCAGGGCGGGGGGCGCGGGACTCGGCGCGGCCCATTCTGACGCCAGCACCATACGCAATCTCGTTGCGTTCAGCGCGCACGGCGGCGATCAGGCTGTCGAGGGCTCCCTCCAGTTTCGTGAAGCGCATCGGCTCCGTTGACGCCAGCACCGCTTCCCGCGCTTCCTGCACGGCGTTGGGATGGTCAGTCATTTGCAGCCCTCCACGAATCGCAGGATATCGGCGGCGAGGGCGCGGTATGTCTCTGTCGGGTAGGCAACCGCGTCCCCGTTGACGATGTGCCGAAGCATCGTTATCGCCTCCACGCTTGGGGGCTGGATGGCGGGAGACTTCTGCAACGCTCGGATTTCGGCGACGATCTGCTCGCGCAACGATCCCTTCTCGCTGTCGCGCGCCCATCCAAGTTCAGCCGCCATCTCGCTCAACAGCGCATACTCAGCGCGAAGGCGTTCCGTTTCCGGGTCGTACATTCTCGGCGGCTCCACGGCGGCGAGAATGTTACGGAACAAGCCAAGCACCGTTCCGTCCGGCGTCTCGAAGCCAGCCGCAAATCCCTCGCGCGCCATCGTGTCGAGCGCCTTCTGGTTGTCATCGGCGATGTTCTGCGCTTCACTCGGCTCGTCGTTCTGTCCGCTAGCCATTTCCGCTTCCTTCCAAGAGAGAGAAAACAAACCGTTGGGCGGTGATTTTGTCCTGCGCTGAAATGTTGGCGTTGCCGTTTCGCGCAAACCTGTCGGCCAATATCTGTGCTAGTTCGTCGATCTTCGCGCCCACAAATCGGCGCGCTTTCTGCGAGTCATAGGTTCCGCGCAACGCAGCGATGACCCTCCCGGCGTCCCGGTCCTGCTGCGCATCAAAGAGTTTGCCCGACTGCGCCCACGACAATAGCGAATCGGCCATAACCACCATTTCGCGAGACACGGGAACCGTCGCGCTCGGCGTCTCCACGGGCAGGGCGGCAATCAACGCCTCAACTCTCGCCCTCACATCGTCAGCGACGGGTGTAGAGACTTCGAGGTACAGGCATTGGATGGCCTTGCGGACTTCGTGAATCGCCGCTCTCAGCGCCTCGTTGGGGGTATTGGCAAGCCTCCGGTCGCGCTGCGTCGCCTCGTCCCAATACTCGCCTGCACGCGCCTTTGCGCCTTCGACCGTCTGTCGCGTGCACACATCGCCGCGCTCTTGTGCGTCAGCCAGTTCCGCGTGATAGGCGGCGCTGGGGTCGATGTCCCACGTTGAGCGAGAGTGCGCCGCCCACCAGCAACGTTCGCAACTAGCCATTGTTCTCCCCCTCCTTATGCTCCGCGTCGAGCGCGGTGCGGGCGATGATAGTCAACGCTTCACGGATGGCGTCTGCTGCTTCGCGTGGTTTACGACTGACAGCGAACTGTAGCGCGACTTGGCAAGCATCCTTCGCCTTGTCCAGCGCGACCTTGTAGCGTGCCACCAGCCCTTCCTCGGACAGCTGGTTAGCGGGCATTGTCCCTCCGCCGGTGCATCTTCGCGTTCGGGCAATCGACGAAATGCGAGATCCCGGTGCCGTCCTCGCGATTGCTCGGAGGGAAGGCGCCGGGGTACTTGACCGAGACGGGCATGCGCTTCCCGCTCCGCGTCTCGATCCAGTACACGACCTGCTGGCACGACCGGCACCGCGCCTCCGCCGTCCCCTTCGGAATGGCGAACCAGTTGGGCCCTCGCTGTGCGCTCATGGAGTCGGCTCCCCGTCCGGACCGACGAGCTTCACCGCAGGCCCCGGCTTGGGCTCGAGCGGTTCGTCGCCGAGCGCCAACGCCTGAATCTCGTCGGCGCCCCACCGGCGCAGGAACTTGAAGCCTTGCTGGGAGTCGCGGAGATCCACCGCCAGGTGTCCCGCCAGCGTGAGCTGCAGAATCCGGCTCAAGATCTGCACGCGCTCAACAAAGGCAATGAGCGCGCGGGCCTCATCCAACGTCGCCGGGGGCTCGTGGTGGAGCGTCCGGTAATCCTCCTGCGACTTGAATAGGGTCGCGATCTGCATCGGCGTCAGGACATCGAAGCTGATGTGCGGCTCCCGCTCCCGGAGCACATAGACCTCATCGCCGCGGCGCGCTGCAGACGGCTCCCCTGCGGGCGGGGCGTGCTGATGCTGTCCATCCACCGTCGCGTACGGCTTCTTGAGCCCTGCGATGCCCAGCCGCACGCGCGCGGCGTGCACGAACGCCCCTAGTTTCGACATGCCGCGCCTCCTTTGGCGATCCAGTCCATGACCTCATCGACCTCGTAGCGGCGCGTGACGCCCTCGCCGTAGGGAATCTCGCGGCAGGGTGCCTGGTGCTCGACGAGCCACCCCGCAGGGACGGAGAGAATCTGCTCCATTACGTTGTCGCGCACGAGCCGCGGCGCCAGCACCGACACATCGGCGCCGGCCCGGGCAAGATCCGCCTTCCGCCACTTCGCACGGTTGTTCTTGCGTCGGGCGAGCCGCAGAAGATCCTGCCGCTTGTAGAGGGCCGCGCGGCTGATCTGAAACGCCGCCGCCACGAGCCGGGCCGGAATGTGGTAGGCCGGATCGTCCGTGATCGGCAGTTGTCCGATGATGACCTTTGCGCGTCTCATGAGCCCTCTCCATTCGGATAGCAGATCCGACACCGCTCGCCGTTGATCGGCGGGCACTTCATGTGTTCCCGGTGCACGGGCGCCGGGAGTGCGCGACGGGGCGCGGCGCAGTACGACCGCCCGCCCGTCGCGGCGCATTGCTCGTTGTACGTCAGGGGGCGCGGAGGCAGGAGCGGCGCCTCCGGGGGCGGGTCCCATCGCCGCAGTCTCACGACGCCGTGGACTCGTCCGCGAACGCCCGCTCGAACGCGCGCAGCACGAGCGCATCCACGCCCGAGGCCGCACCGGCGACGCCCGTCTCGTACCCGAGAATGAGGGCATGCCGCACGACGCGCGCGATCGGATGCCCGCACTCGACCAGGATCTTCTCGGCGAGCTCCCGATCCTTCACCACCCGCACCATCGCCGCGCGCACGATCGCCTGCGCGGCGTCGTAGGGATTCTGATAGCCGAAGGTCATTTCAGACTGGGGGTTCAGGTCCTCGAGGTACTCTTCCTTCAGCCGGTCGGCGTCCATTTCGATCGCCGCGGCCTCCTTCGTGTAGCCCTGCTCCCGGTTCTTCTTCGCCAGCGCCTTGAGATCCGCCACGCGGGCCTCGAGGGCGGCGCGCACCAGCCCGGCGTCATGCGTCGTCTGGATCCGGAGCGAGTGCACGGGGAGCTGCACTTCGCCAATCACTTCCACGGGTTCGTCGACCACGATCACTCTCCGGCTGGGGTTGCGTCGCTGTCCTCGGGCGCGTCCGCGGCAGCGCCCGCCACCGCGCCATCTTCCATCACCACGCCCACGCCCGACGTTTCTACGCGCTCGATCCACACCTGATAGTCGTCCGCCGTCGCCATCGCGGCGATCAGCGCCAGGTTGTCGTCATCGAGCAACGAGCCATCCTTGATGCGGAGCACGCGGAGCTCGGGGTTCGCCTTCATCGCCATTGCCACCGAGACGCGGAGCTGTTCCGCACTCGAGGCCTGATCGAACGGCAAGCCGTTGTAGAGCACCACGCCCTCGCCGAAGCCCAGCCCCGGCACCGGCATGTCGGCGCGCGCGATCGCCGCCGCCTTCTCGTCCTTCCCGGCCTCGAGGCGATCCGTCAGCCGGTCCACGTCGTTAGCGAGATCGACCACCTGCCGCTTCATCTTGTCGCGCTCGCCACGTTCCTCGATCGCGCGGTTGATCGCCCGCGCGCCCTGAATCCGCTCGCGCAGATCGGCGACATCGACATGCGCCGGGATCTTGGGCCGTGCCTCCCACGTGGCCTGCGCCTGACGCAGCTCTTCCCGGGCCTCGTCCAGCGCCCGGGCGAGCTCGCTCACGCTCGCCGTTAGGTGAAGGACCCGGTTTTCAACGGCGTCCTCGGTCGCCTGCATGGCCGCAATCTCGCTGTTACGAGCTGACGCCTGCTCCATCTGCAGCAGCAGCGCGTCCACGTCGATGGCGGCGTCCGGCAGGTCCGCAGGTGGCGTCGGCAACGCCGAGAGGCGCGCCGAGAGTGCCTTCATCTGCGCGCTAACGGCGGTGCGCGCCTCGAAGTCCACACGGTACGCCTCATCCAGCGCGTCGAGATCCGTATCGACGTGCACCAGCGCCCGCAGCATTTCCAGTTGATGCTTCGGCTCCGCCATCGCAAACGCCAGCGGGTCGAACGTGAGATCGCCAAAGAGCTTGTCGAGCACGCCCTGAGGGCTCCTGAGCGGCGTGCCGTCCTTCGCCTCGACGGTGAGCGAGCCGCCGCCCGCCGCGTGCATCCGGCGCGTGACGACGAGCTCCCCGAGATCCAGCTTGATGACGGCCTTGCGGGCCCCGCGCCGCACCGGCTCCGTGGCAATGTGCCGCGTGCCGGCGAGCGCGTAGAGAATGGCGTCGAGCACCGACGACTTGCCGGAGCCGTTCTTCCCCGTGATCTGCACCAACGCCTCGGTCGGCGTGATGTCCACGACCTTCAGCTTCTTGACGTTGGTGGCGTGCAGGTTGAGGATCCTCACGACTGGCCCTCCCCCTCTGCCGCGGCCTTCTGGCGCTTGAGCTCTTCGGCGAGCTTGCTCGTGCGCGTGCCCGGCGTCTTCGGGTCCATCACCGACGCCGCGTCGGCAACCTTCCCGGCGTCCGCCCCCTTCGTGGCGCGCGCCTCGGCGCGCATCTCCATGACTTCGGCCCACGTGTTTTCGCGGTCCTTGATGGCATTGTAGATGCCGTTCAGGTCCACGAGCTCGAGCTCCGTCATGCGTTCGAGCGCGTGCCCGAGATACTCTTCGAGCTGCGCGACCTCGACGCCCTGCCGGAAGAAGAGATCCGCCACCTTCTTGACTGCCGCCTTCGGATCGCTCTTGAACTGCCCGGCGATCGCGGCGTGCACCGTCGCCACCGCTTCCTCGAGAATGTCCCCCGGGAGGATGCGCAGGATCCCGACGCGCATGAGCTTCGACGCCCACGCGGCGCGCTTCACCGCCATTTCGTCCTCGGTCGCGCGCACCGTGTACACCTTCTTGCCCTTGCTGTTCGTCCGGACGGAGAGCACCGTGCCCTCGGCCCGATCCTCGACGTTCTGCCGCTCCACGGTCTTGTCGAGCGACATTTCGAGCGGATAGGCGAGATTCGCCTCGAGATCCGTCACGGTCACGCACATCACCTGCTTGTCGTCGCCGTCGTGAATCACGGTCGTCTCGACCAACAGGTTGCCCGCACACCGCGCGACCTCTTCGGCGAACCGGATGCTTGGGCCCACCAGCTCCTTCCCGCCGATCTTCTTGTTCCACAACGCGCCCGCGGCGAAGCCGGGACGTTTGCACGCCTCGAGCAACTTCTCGCGCACCGTCATCCAGCTCCGCGGATTGCGGAGCGCAACGACATAGCGCGCCTCGACGCTGGCCTTGCTCTTCGCCGCCATCGACGCGGCGACACCCTCCACGCGCTCGAGCGCCTTCTCGGCGCCGATCACCGTGAGGGCTGTTCCCCCGGTGGGTTCGCTCACTTCTTCCTCGCAGGCTTGACAGGAGACAACAGGAACCGGCGACTCGCCGGCACGACTTCGGTGAACTCCGCGATGATCGCTTCGACCTTCTCCCGCGACTCAGGTTCCTGCACTTCACGCAGGATCGCCGCGATGATCGCCTCGCGGTCGATCTTCGTCACGTCCTTGCCGGCGTTCCATGTCGCCTTGAACGCATCGTCGGCAAATCCGCCTGCCGTGCCGATCGCGTCGCAAATGAACGCCTGCAGCTCTTCGGCGGTCGCTCTCTGCTCCTTCTCCGCCTGCTTCGCCGCCCAGCACCGGTGCATCCAGTCGGCGACGGTTGGCTCGGGCTTCCGCAACTCCTGGGTGAGCTGACGGCGCCACTTGTTCTTGACGTACTCGAGGGCGCGCGCGCCGGCGAGCGGCGGTTCCTTCCCGGGGAGCACATACGTCTCCCAAAAGGTCTGCACCGCTTCGCGGACGAGCTTGAAGAAGTCCGGGTCGAAGTGCACGACGTAGATCCGGAAGTCCCATCCGCCGATGAGCACCGCCACATGCGCCTCGCCGACCCCGTGCACGCCCAGCTGCGTCTGCACCTGCGAGAGCACATCGAGCGGGATCTCGTCGGTCCCTGCCGCGCCCCATTGATCGCGCACGTACTCGTTGCGGTTCTTGATCTCGAGCGTGCGAAGGGGAGCGCCGCTCAAAACCGCACTCGCTGGAAGGCCCAACGGATACACGTCGCGGTCGGGAGTGGCGAAGAGATACGGGAGCACGGAATCCACTTTTGTTGCTGAGTGGAAGAGCTCGACTTCTTCTCCGTCCACGGACCGCTCGTGCTTGTAGCGCGCGGCGATCATGGGTTCGGCGAAGCGCCCACTGATGCTCCAGCCGCTTTCCTCGGACGACGGCGCGCCGAGATCCTTCCCCATCTTCGCGAGCCAGATGTCGAGCGGCCCGCGGTTCTGATACGTCGGCAATCCGAGGATCGCCGCCACTTCACTCGCGCCGACGCCGTGGCGCCGCGCTTCGAGCCATGCCGGTGAGCCGGGCGGAGCCTCAGCCATCACCTGCAAGTGCTCCTGGAGGATCACGAGAACACTCCTGTTGAGTAGGGTGCCCTATGATACGCGATCCGTCCAGCTTTGTCAACTCGCGTCAACTACCATTATATAGGCTTCGCCGGGTTGTCCACCGCGTTCCAGAGCCGTTCGGCGGGCCGCACCGACTCCGTGCGGTCGATGTGCAGCGAGCCGTTCGGATAGAAGCCGAACCGGGTGCACCCGCCCAGCAGCGCGGCGCGCAGGATGCAGAAGCGCGCATGATTCCAGTTGGGGTCCTCGGCGGTCGGGCTCTTGGCGATATCGACCGCTTCGCACGGTTCATCCACGTGCGCCGAGTCCGCGGCGCCGCCCACCGCGAGGTTGTACGCCCTCGAGCGGTAGCTGGAACTCACGTGCATCGGAACGCCGGCCTGCTCCCGCACGCCATCGAGCCACAGCATGAACTCGTAGCCCATTTTCTCCGGGTGCTGAAACTCGTCCGCAGAGAAATGCGTCAATGCCGCCCACTCGGCAGGGGACAGCGTACGGGAGCTGAAGGCCATCAGGCGCTCGGCATCTTCTTGAGCTTGAAGGCGAGCACCGCCCCGACCTGCGTGACGATGGCCTTGAGCACGTTCGGCGTGAACTGCGCGACGCACGCGGAGGCCGTCATGTCCACCGTGCACTTGATGTCCTGCCCCGCCAGCGTCGCGATCACGCCGACCACCTGGCAGAGCACGAACATGTACATGTTCTTCTCCCACGCCGGGCGCGCGTCGATGATGCCGCCCAGCTTCTTGATGTACTGGAAGAGGAACATGGCGAGCGGTCCCGCGATCGCGCCGAGAATGAACGATGTCGGGACCAGTTTGAGCAACGCACCCATTGGAACCTCCGCAAGAGGAAACCCCGGAACGATCTACGGTACCATTTCCAGCCCCGAGGCGCTACTCCTGGGGCCGGACGATGACGGGCCCGTGCAGGGCCACGCAGGTCTGCTCCACCCGCTCGACCCGCCCCTCGAGATTCTCGACGCGGTGATCCATATCGTTGATCGCCGCGATGTTCTTGTTCTGCCGATGGACCACGCCATCGGGCTCTCGGCTCTCTGGATCTCCGTGGAGGGTCTGCGAAATGCGTTCCGTGCGCCGGTCGATCGCCAGGATGCGCCGGGCAAACCAGCCGACGATGACCGCGCCGCCGGAGGCGCTCGCGCCGAAGAGGATTTCCGGGGTCGTAGGAAGAGGCATGGGACGATACCGTAGGCTAGAGAAGTGGACGACTGGGGGACGTTGCCCTGCGCGGCAGAGGCCGCGCGCCCGCATGGAGCGCCTTCCGGATCTTGTCGCGTTCGCCATCCTGCACCTTCCACCACCGTTCGGATTCCTGCACCGCCTCGCGTTCGATCGGGGTCAGGCTCTTCAAGAACTGATGCCGGCGCAGGGGCGAGAGCCCGCCCATCGGCGCCGAGAGCTTCAACGACTGGGCCACGCCGGAGGGCTTGCCGCCAAGCGCGTAGTACTTCGCCAGCCAGCGATTTGCCGCCTCGTCGTCGCCCCAGCGCGCCGCCTGCTTGAAATACGCCAGCGCGTTCGAGCGGTCGGACGGCTCGCCGCCGCCGAACGGTTGCCCGGTCGCCGCTTGCCACTTACTGATGAGCTGGCGCGTGTAGAAGTAGCTCGCCTCGCCGGGATCCGTGCGGTACGTCATGAGCGAGAGCACACTATTCGCCAGCCCGCTGCCGGGTCGGCGTGGACGCCCCGTGATCTCTCGGTACAGCCAGTCGAGCGCGACGATGCGGGACGCCGCCTCCGCGCGATCGCGCATGGGCCGGGCGTCGAACTCGAAGAGCCCGCCGCCTGGACGGAACACACTCGGATACGTCGTGCGGCCCGTCGCCAGCTCGAAGAGCGACTTGGAGACGGGTTCCCACGACTGCACCACGCGATTGACCGGCGCCTGCGCCGCCTCGACGGCCTTGTTTGCCCACGTGGCGGAGCCCTGCACGAGATCCTTCACGTCCTCGGGCCAATCCTCGAGGCCGACCCACTTCAGCATATCGGCGAACGCCCCCTCGATGCGGAGCGACATGATCGAGCCGTCGTCCCGCTTCCCGAGGATCAGGTGATTCGCCTTACCGCTCCGCCGCAAGGCCTCGACCTCATCCGGATGCAGCAAGCGGTTGTAGAGATAGACGAGAGCATACATGACGTTCATGCGCAGGAGCAACTGCGCGAGCGTCATGCCGATCTTGAAGCCCGCGGTCGCCGTGGTGCGCGCGCGTTGCTGGCTCGCATTGGGCTCGAGCGCCGCGTTCTTCAGGAGCCGGAAGTACCGGGGCGAGTTGCCCTCGAGCCACGAATAGAACGGCATGAGCCGGGAGCGCAGCCACGTGCCCGCCGCGCTGATGTTGCCGTAGTCGATCAGCAAGTCGGTCGCCACGCGGGCCTGCCGCGCGTTGCCGCTCAGCGCATCGACCTCGAACGCGTTGGACGCCGCGTAGTGCTGGCGCCCGGCGATCGCTTCCTTCTGGAGCCAGCGGTACGCCGCCAGCCGGAGCACGTTCTCGCGGAAGTTGGTGTACGCGCGCACGGTGCCCCAGTACTTGAGCAAGGCATCCTCGAGCACCGAGGGCGCATAGGCGCTGATGCCCTCGAACGCTGCCGTCTTGGCGAGATCCGGGATCTCCGCGATCGACAAGCCGGAGCCCAGCACGCGGAGCCGCGTCGCCTCCAGCAACTCGTCCACGATCTCCGGGCTCGCCGTGCCCCGCAGGAACGCATGGAGATCCCGAATCGCCGCGGGCGCCTCGCCGAAGATCCGGGGCTCGAACGCGAAGACAATGTCCGAGTCGCCGAACTGATTATTGATGTTGTACTTCGCCGCGCGCATCGGCGACAGCAGCATCCATTGTTTCCAGGCGCCGATCGCGTTGCGCCAGATCCCTTCGAGCACCGCGTCGTGCCGCTGGGGCTCGAGCTCGTCGAGCGTCCGCGCGAGCCCGGCGTCGATCACCCATTCCTCGCGCCGCCCGCCTTCCACGCGGGCCGTGCGGATCTCGTCGGGCGTGAGTGTGACGGCTTCGCCGGCAAGGACGCGGTTCACCAGCTCTTCCGCGATCGTGCCCGCCTTGAAGAACACCGAGCCCTCGCGCGGTTGCCAGATCACCTTGCCATCCGGGATCAGGTCGTCCCACGAGACTTCCGCCTCGCCGAGCACGTCGGACACGAACTTCGTGCGCGCCGCCATCGCCGCGTACACGCCGCGGGCATCGAGCTCCGCGGGCCCGTGCATGGCAATCTGTTCCGAGAGGAACGGCAGAAAGTCCGGATGGCTGAACGTGAAGGGCTGCTCCCGCCGCACGGACGCCGGGAGGGCGCTGTGATCTATCCATTGTTCCGTGAGCGCCTTCTGCAGCGACGCCCAGCCGGACCAGTTGACCGGGCTGTTGGGCGCGGTCAGGATCTTGTAGATCGAGGTAAAGTGGCGGGCGAGCCGCTTCCGGAACTGCAGGGTCGGGTCCGCCGCGTCGATCGGCGTCTGGACGTTCCACGCCGCCAGCTGCATCGCCGCCGCCGGATCCCCGTCCGCGGCCCGATTCCAGACCTCGAGCGTGCGCTGCACCAGCGCCGCGTCGTTCTGGCTCTTCGCCTGCCGCGTGAGATCGCCCTTTACGTCGTTCAGTTGCTTGAGCTCCGCCTGCGCTTCCGCCGTCGCGATCTGCGAATAGGCGTGCGCGACCCACTCAAACTCGGCTTCCTGATACAGCGTGTTGAACGCCCCGGACTCTTCCTGCCGGCGAATCTGGAAGCCCTTGCGCTTCGTGTGCAGGTCGCGTGCCGAGACGCCGGCGTACACGGCATCCTTCGCCACGAGGTACTCCATCACCTGCCGGTGATAGTACCGGTCGTCGCCGAGCACGGATTCTGGCAGGATCTCCAGTTGCACGAGCCGCGTCGTCAGCTGCTTCGCAAACGCCGCGCGCCGATCGAGCGCGTTCCAGACCTTCGCATCGGCGTGCGCGGCCCGCTCGAACCGCGCGAGATCCGCCTCGAGCTCCGCCCGGTTCGTGTGCCCCAGCTCGCTGAAGCTCCGCCCTTCCTCGAGGTTCCGCAGCTGATCGCGCGCCACGAGCACGCGGTTCATCAGATCGACCTGCTCCACGCTCAAGCCCTGCACGACGTAGCGCACCCGCTCCACCGCCGCCAGCTTCGCCCAGGCCGGCGCGGCTTCGATACGGCGCAGAATGTCCGCGCTCGCCGCCAGCTCCAGACTCGCCCGCTGATCGAGGTACGGGAAGTGTCGCTTGAAGCTCTGATACAGCTCAAGTAGATGCTCGTGCAGTTTCGCGCGCTCGCCGGGCGGGATCCCGCGGTTCTTCATCCACGCGGCTTCGACCTCGGGGTTTGCCGACGAGACGATCGGGCGAATCGGCTTCACGCCGCGCGGCTCGAAGAGCACGCGGTACACCGTACCGAGCCCCAAGAAGTTGAGCTCCGGCGTCAGGAGCGAGCCCGGCGTCGGCCCGCCGTTCGCGGTCCCATCGGGAGCGCCCTCGGGCGGTACGTCGATCGGCACTTCGACGTACGGGAACACTCCGTCGCGCGCCATGCGCCACCACTCCGCCGAGAGCTCCGGCGCGAGGGATTCCATGCGCGTCTTCGCCGTCGTCTCCGTCTGTGATTTGACGAGCGCGAGCCGTTCCTGCTTCGCCTTGAGCTCTTCCTCCCGCTCCCACGGCTTGCCCGACGATTCATGGAGGGCCGCGACCTGTGCCTTCAGCGCGCGCGCTTCCTTGATCGCCCAGTTGTGCACCGCTTCCACCTTCTTCGGCAACGACTCGATGGAGCGGATCATGCCGAACCCGTCCGCCGACAGCTCCGCCTCGGACTGATAGTAGCCCTTGCCCTGAATGCCGACCTTCAGCGTGCCGGCCTCGAGCCGGGCAATCAGCGTGAAGCTGCCGAGCTTGCCGATGCCGACCCACTCCGCCGCGCCATACGTGCCCTGCCGCGGGATCACCTGCGTCTTGATCGCGCCGACGAGCGCGAGCCCGGCATCCTTGCGGTCGGTGTAGTGGCGCTTCAGGATGTCGATCGCAAACTTGTCGCCCGCCGTGTCGATCGCGTTGGCTGCGTCCATGTCCGTCGCCGCATCCTCGGCCTGCGCCAGCCGGGCCGGAAGCGTCGTGTATTCCAGCGTGCGCGCCTTCTCGAGCGACGAGCCCTGCGCCTCCAGGTGCCCGCGCCGTGCCGCCTCGAGCATGGCGACTTCCTTCTCGAGCGTGACGCGCTCCATCACCATCGGGTTGCCCGACGTGAGCGCCTTCATCGTCTCGAAATCGCGCACCTGCCCGTCCACGTCGTCGATCGTGCGCAAGCCGCCGGTCTTTCCCTTCATCATCGACGTGATCATCCTGGCCTTGCGTTCCTGCATGTCCCACAGGTTCGCCGCCATCGTGTGCTCAGTGGAGTAGCGATAGATCGCCACGCCGTCGATCTTGCCCGTGTCCCACAGCAGGTTGCCTTGCCGGATGACGCGCCCCTCGCGCTGCTCGATGTCCGCGGGCCGCATGTTGGCGGGCACATCGAGCTCGTGCGCCGCGACCACGAGCCGTTGCACGTTGACGCCGGCACCCATCTTGGCGGTCGAGCCAATGAGGAACCGGACCTCGCCGGCGTTCACCTTCGCCTGCAGGCGCCCCTTCTGCGTGCTGTTCTTGGCGTCGTGGATGTACGCGATCTCCGACGCGGGGACGCCGTTCACCTCGAGCTGGGCCCGGATGGCATCGTACAGCTGGAAGCTCGTGGCTTCGACTTCTTGCGCCTCTTCAACCGGGGCCTCGACGGCGCCCGCCTGCTCCGTCTCCAGCACTTCCTCGTCGGTCGGCCCCGCAGTCGCCGCCGCGGCCTTCCGGCCCATCGTCGGCGTGCCCACGTCCACGAAAATCAGCTGCGTGCCGCGGTCCGGCGTGCTCTCGTGATAATGACGGAGTGCCCGCTCAAGCATCGCGTCCAACATCGCGGAGCCTTCCGGCGCCGCGCCGGACATTAGGCGCAGGTCCGTCGCCGCGGTCTTCCCCTTCGTGAAGATCGTGAGGATATTCTCCTGCCCCTTCTCCGGCCTCTTCCCCTTCACCTTCTCGCCCAAGTGGATCAAGTGCTGCGTGTAGGCGAGCTGTGCGACGGTCGGCTGGACGACGACGTTCTCCGGATGCCCGCCCAGGACCTTCGGGAGCGGGGACCGCTCGAGCCCGTAGGCGTTCTTCTGCCCGGGCACGTCGGGAAATACGTCTTCGTTGCCCTTTACGTCCGCGAACTCGCGGAACATCTGCGCGAGCTCCGGGATGTTATTGAACGCCGCGGGGCGCTCCTTGAGACGATAGCCCGCGCCCGAGGGATCGAGCTCCGCCGCCGTGACCATCTTCCCGAACACCGAGAACCAGCTGTCGAGGGCCTGCAGCCCGCGGTCGCTCAGCTGCTTCGGCGCGAGATACCGCTGGAGCGTGAACATTTCGACCAGCGAGTTACTGATCGGCGTGCCGGTCGCCATCGTGAGGCCACGGCCCGGGTTGATCTCGTCGAGGAACTTTGATTTCCAGTAGAGATCGAACGCCATGCCGGAGCCTTCGGCGCCGAGGCCGCGCGTGCGGCTCCGCGTCATCAGGTTCTTGAAGTACTGGGCCTCATCGACAAAGAGCATGTCGATGCCCGTTTCCTCAAACGTGATGAAGTCGGCGTCCTTCTTCATTTCCGAGAGGCGCCTCAACCGCTCCTGCAGCTTGATCTTCGACGCCTCGAGCACCTTCACGATCGACCGTTCGGACTTGTCGCGCTTCGCCTCGCGGATCTCGTCCTCGAGCGCGATCATCTCTTCGCTCAACATGCGCTGCTGGAACTCCGGCGACATCGGGATCTTGCCAAAGCTGGAATGCGTGATCACCACGGCGTCCCAGTCGTTCTGGCTCATGCGCGCGATGAACTTCCGGCGATTCTTCTTCGCGAAGTCCGCCTCGGTCGCGACGAGCACGTTCGCGTTCGGGTACAGCTCGATGAACTCCCGGGCGAACTGCCCGAGCATGCTGTTGAGCACGGTGTACATCGGCTTCTGCGCGAACCCCAGCCGCTTCGACTCCATGCCGAGCGCGATCATGTCGAACGTCTTGCCGGACCCGACGACCTTCGCGATCATCTGATTGCCGTGCAGGAGCCCGCGGTAAATCGTGTTCTTCTGATGCGGGCGCAGCGCGAAGGGCTTGCCCCGCATGTGGCTCGCCGTCCCCGGAAGCTCCAAGTGCGAGCCGTCCACTTCCAGATTGTTGATCGCGTTGAACTTATCGTTGTACTCCCGCGCGAGGGACTTCGCGCGCCCGGCGTCCGACCACAGCCACCGCTGATATTCGTCCTCGAGCTTCTGCTGCTTCTCCTGCGCCTTGAGCGTTTCCTCGATGTTGAGCACAGCCTTGTCGTTGCCCGCCGCGTCGCGGAAGGTGTCGAACACCTGCACCTTCTTCTGCGCCAGCGCCTCGCGGAGAATGTCGAGTCCGTCCACCCGCTCCGTGCCGTAGGTGACGGTGTTGCCGACCGCCGAGTGCCGGTCCCACGACCGTTCCGGTTCGACGCTCCAGGCGCCTTCCCGGATGTTGTGCCGCACGTGCGCGTCGAACCCGAGCGCCGTCGTGGCGAACTCCGCCACCACGTCAGTCGGGATCCACGCCGCGGCGAGCGTGACGTTGATCTCTGCCGCGGGAATGTCCTTCGGGATCACCGCGCGCAACGCCTCGGCGTTCCGCTGGAGCTCCGGGCGCTCGCTCAGTACGGCCTCGACCGCCCGGAGCTTCTCGCGCACGTTGCCGGCGAGATACACATCGCGCACCTGCAGCGCCCCGTTCGTCGGATCCTCGAAGATGAGATTAGAGGACTCGAGCGCCGTCCGCACCGCCGCGGCGTCCTCCCCCAGCAACCCCGCCATCCACTCGAGATCAATCCGGGCGAACTGATTGAGGGACTGGTATAGGGCTTCCCCGGGCGAGCTCGCCACCGGCACGATCGTCGCGGGCCGGATCGTGCGCCGCGATAGAATGTCCGCCTTCCGCACCGTCGAGGGCACGTCGGGCAGGTTCGAGTGCTGATACGTCTCGAGCGCGGCGACCGCGTTGGAGTCCGGATCGTCGTTGAAGTACGTCAGGTTCGGGCGCCGAATGGTGACGATCTCGTACGTCGAGCCATCCTTCTTTGTCCGCACCTGCGTCGAGTGCTTCTCTAGCGCGACCGGCCCGTGCTCGCGCACGAATGCCTCGTAGCGCGTGTTGAGCTCGGCACGCAGGGGTTCGGTGATCTCATCCGGCTGGCCTTGCGCCTCGGCTTTACGTAGGTCCACAAGGGCGTCGCGCAATCCCATCAGTCGCTTCACGCGCGGTATGGCGCTCTTCGGGATCACAGGATTGGGTGCGATCGCGACACCCTTCACCTTCTGCACGATGCCGTCCTTGCCGGCATCGTAGTAGCCGTACTCCTTCACGCGTGCGAAGCCCGGCGCCTCGGTCAACGCGTCCACGTCGAACGCCGCGGGCGGCGCCGCGCCGGTCCGGGGCCGATCGCTGAACACCCCGCGCGGCAACTGCTCGAGCGTTTGCCGGAGCGCGTAGTCGAGATCTTTCCCCTTCGGCTCGACCGTGTACTGTTCGGGCCCGTACATGGTGCCGGTGAGCGCGTGCTCGCCCAGCACCATGTCCGGGTGCGCGATGAAGTACTCGTTGATCTGCGCCCGCTGTCCGCCGCCGAGGGTCTTCCAGTCACTCGAGAGGAACCCCATGCCGCCCCGCTCGGCCTCGGGAGCGCGCTTCCGGAAGAACAGAATGTCGGTCACGACCACCGTGCCGGCGTTCTTCTCAAAGGCGCTGTTCGGTAGGCGGATCGCGGCGACGAGATCGCCCCGCTTCGCCAGCTCCACCCGGACGTTCTGCTCGACGGCATCCATCGTGTAGCGGCTCGTGATGAGCGCGACGACACCGCCCGGGCGCGCGAGATCGAGCGACTTGACAAGGAAATGATTGTGAATCGAGAGCTTGAGCGCGTCGTACCGCTTCTCACTCAGCTGGAACTTGCCAAAGGGCACGTTGCCGACGACCACATCGAAGGTGTTGTCGGGCCGCTGGAACTTCTCGAAGCCCTGCACCTGCACCGCGGCCTCGGGATAGAGCGCCTTCAGGATCCCGCCCGTGATCGTGTCGAGCTCGACAGCGGAGAAGTGCACGCCGGGCGGACCAAAGCCGACGAAATGCCCGACGCCGGCAGACGGCTCGAGCGCCTTCGCGGTCGGCGAGAGGCCCATGCGGTCGAGCGCCTGCCACACAAAGCGAATCACGTCCGGGCTCGTGAAGTGCGCGTTGAGTGTACTGGCGCGCATCGCGTCGTACTCCGCGGGCGACACCAGCGCGCGCAGCGCCTCACGCTCCTTCGCCAGCGCGTTCCGGGAGTCGCTGAACTCGTCGAAGATCTTGGCGAGTCGGGAGTCGCCCCAGCCGACGTACTTCGCCAAGACGGCCTGCTCGGCGGGCGTCGCCGTGCGGCCTTCCGCGATCAGCGCCTTGAGGACCTCGATCGCACGGAAGTTGCCTTGAATCCGGGCGGTCGCACTGCCGGTGCCGATGGCGTCCGCGTCCGTGAGGCGGTAGTTGCCCGCCGCCTCCGGCGCCGGATAATCTACGCCTCCGGGCTCACCAGGACGATGTTCCGCATCACTTCCGAGTCGGCTAACATCGCCGCCCTCCGGATGACCGCCTCGCGGTCCAGATACGTCTCGTCCCCCGTCAGGCTCGCCGTTTCCTGCTTGTACATCCGTTCGTACTCGTCCTCGGCTTCCTGATCCACCTGATGGAGCCGCTCGTTCAACTGGCCGCTCGCCTGCAACGCCTTCAGCTCCTTCGGGTGCTGCTCCCGAAGGAAGCTCAGATAGCGGTTCCCGAACCGGCCCAGCTCCACCTGCTCCATGTGCGGCCTCCTGCTTCACAATAGGGGTTTCTGTCGCCGGCGCAATAGGGGCTTTCTCGCCTGCGGCGCGCGCACCTTCCGACAGCTGGGCCGCATCCTCGGGCGTCGGGATCTCGGTCAGCTCGCGGAACTTCTTGATCAGCTGCTTGCCCTTCAGCGTGCGCGACTCCCCTGAACTCTCGATCTTGAGTGTCGGGTTCACGCCCGCGTGATATTCGCTGGACGGCGCGCCGGGACCCGAGTGACTGCCCCACGAGCCACCGAAGGCGCTGTTGATCGCCACGCGGATCTGTTCGTCGCTCAGTCCGTTCCGCCGTGCACGAGAGAGCGCCTCGGGGCTCAAGCGATCAATCGCCATCGCCTGCGTCGCCTGTGTGTTGACGACCTCATCATTGAGCACCGGCTCGACCATCGTGCGGTGCCCCGTCTCGCCGAGCTCTGCCAGCCGTACCGCGATCGGTTGCTGGGCCTCCTTCAGCGGCTCGCCCACATCAGGCCCGCGGTAGTACCGCGTCATGTCGGTTTCTTCGGGGTCATCACCCGGGCCACGCTGCGCGTCCTCCAGCCGATCGTACAGCTCATCGAGTACTTCCTGCTCGTCGGGGCGCCCGCGGGAGTACTTGAGCATGCCCGGCACGTCATGGTGCGCGAGCACCTGCTGGACGTATTCGGCGTCGGCATCGCGCTGCGCCTTCGCCTCGATCTCGTCCTGCGCGACTCGCGGATCGCCCGCGACCTTCCAGCCATGCGTTTCGACCGGCATCGTACGGCCCGTGTTCTGTCCGTTCTCGACGATCTGCACGACGAGTCCCTTCCTCTTCCCCGGAGCCACGATGCCCTGTAGCTGCGTATCGCCGGCGTCGCGCGTTCCGTAGATCGTCGTGCTCACCTGATCACCGACCTGGGGCACGAGATAGCCGGAGTTGTCCACGGGGCGCTCCGCGGGAATCGCCTCGGGCTTGTAAACGACTTCGCCATTCGGGCCGCGCGTCGGCACGACGCGGCCCTTGTCGCCGGGCTGTACGCCCATCGGCGTCATGCCGGGGAGTGCTTCGACCTGTGGCGTCGGCCCGCGTTTCGGCACGGCGGGAGGATTCGGCTGGCGCTCCATCGCTGGCATGAGATCCGGCGCTTCGGCGGGCGTCGCCTCGAGCTCCGCTTGCCGTCGCTGGCCCGCGGCGAGTTGTTCCTTGACCTTGTTCTCGAGGAAGACGGCGCGCTGGACCTCTTTCGCCATGTGCTGCGCCGCCTCGAGGCCGAACGCCTGTTGAACCTCGTCGAGCGTGCTGGCGAGCGCCTCAGCGCTGCGCACCTGCTGCTGCCGCATCGCGTCCGCCTGCTTCGGCTTGAGGCCGGGCGTGCGAAGTGCCGCCTCCAGCTGCACCCCGAGCTGCGCGTGCTGGAGCGCCTGGAACGCACCCCCCGCGTACAGATCGGCGGGCTGATCGGCGTCACCGGCGTAAACGCTCTCCGGGTTCACGACGAGACTCGCCGGGAACGTCAGGCCGGTCGGGAGCGGCGCGCGCCCATCCGGGACCGGCGCCGTCTTCGGCTGCACGACCTCGGCGCCGGGTTGTGGCTCCGGCTGCTGGCGCTCCACGGTGCGCACCATCTTGGCGACCTGCTCGGCAGGCGTCTTGGCGGCGAGCCCTGCGGCCTCTTCGAGCGGCGCCGGCGTCGCGCTGCGCACGGTGTCGGCGTGCTTCGCCAGCGTTTCCTCGACCGTTTCGCGCGTAAAGGGCTCCGGCTCGACAGGCCGCTCTCCGGCATAGGAGGCGGTCGCTTTGCCCGCTGGCGGCTCTCCTGCGCGCGGCAACAGGCGGTTTGGACGCCACTCCGGCGTCGGACCCTCGCCTGCCACGGGTCGGCGCGCCAGCGCCCGGTACGGACTGATCTCGTTGGCAAGGCCACCGGCAAAGGCGCCGAGCACCGCGCCGACGCTGGGATCCTCGGGCGCGTACACCGTGCCGATCTCCGCACCGACCGCGCTGGTTGCCGCCACGCCAGCCAACCGGGAGCCCACGCCGCGCGCCAACAGGCGCCCGATCACGTCGCGCGTCGGTCCAGCGGTTCCGAGCACCGCCAGCTGCAGTCCCGACAGAGCCGCATCGGCTTCGCTGATCCGTTCGGGATCTGCCAGCGCACGCGCCCGTTCCTCGTCGCGCAGCGTCAGCTCTGCCGCGGTCTGCCCCATGAACTCGGCGCCCGTCTTTGCCGCGACGACCGGCGCGACCGCCATCGTCACCGCCGTCTTTTCCGGATGCTCGATCATGCCAGCCAGCGTCGCCCCGACGCGCGAGGGTAGGTCGGTCCGCTGCTCGAGCGATTCCCGCACGGCACGGGCCGGCGTCTGGAGCGTGTGCTCGACGGCGGCTTGCTTCTCGAACGAGAACCCGGTGCCCCGCCCGGCGACCGGAGGGACCTTCCGGATCGCGTCATCCTCGGCGCGCTGGCGATCCCGCGCCTCCTTCTCCGCCGCCGCCTTCAGGCGCTCCTTCTCGACGCGCGTGATCTCGTCCCGCCACGCCTGATCATGCGCCCGGCGCTCGTCCTCAGCATGCGCCGCCGCGTCCGCATCCGACCCGTCAAAAAAGGTCGCGTACGGACTGCGCCGCTCCGACTTCTGCGGACTGGGCGAGTCGTCGAACAAGTGCGCGTAGGCGCCCACAGGATACTCCGCTTAGGGAATCTGACCGGCGCCGCGTGCGATCTCCGCCACTCGTTTGTCGTAGAGCTGCCGCGCCTGCTCCCGCTTCGTCGGATCCTTGATGTGACGCAGCGCCTCTTGAAAGTCCGCGGCTTCCTGATCGAACCGGGATTGTAGCGCCGCGTGCTGGCTCTGCGACAGCTGCTTCCCGGTATTCGGCGGAGGTTCCGCGGGCTCTGCGCTGGGCTTCTCCCCGATCGCCTTACTGTACGCCGCCTCGCGCCGGGACAACTCGTGCTCCACGCGCGTCGAGTCGGACGAGAACCCGCGTTTTGCGGCCTCAAACCGTGGCACATCGACCTCACCGATTTCATCGGTGAAGTCCTTTTCCTTCGGCGTGCGCGTCATCGTGCGGTCGCGCCGCGTCTGCGCGAACTCCAGCGCCTTTTCGGCGTGCTGAATCTTCTTCTCCTCGCGCGTGTCGCCACCGCCGAGTAGCAACCGCTGCGCGACGAGATCAGCCCGACTCCGCGCGCGCTCCGCTTCGAGCGCTGCCGCCGCGGCCTGCTTGTCCTCACGGTCCTTGTCCCGCCACCCCGCCGCTCCCTTTCAAGATCCGCCGCGGCCTCGGCGCGCACGCGCGCGACTTCGACCGACGTGCCCTCGCGCAATCGCTGCGCCTTCTCGTCCTTGCTCTCCTTCGACTTGACCCAGCGATCCGGGTACTTGCGCAGGTTGCCAGCGATCAGGTCGCCCGCCATTCGCGTGATCGACCCGCCTGGCATATCCTGCATACCCTCGCCGAGCTGATCCATTCGATCAGCGGCCTTGCCGCCGCGCTCGTAGCCCGCCTCGTCCTGCCGCCTCTCAAACTCTTCCTGCTGTCGCTTCGCAGCGTCCGCGCGACGCTTCTCGTCGGCGGTATCCCGCTCTTCCTTCTTTTTGCGATCGCGGATCTTCGTGACGAGATTGAGCCCGCCTTCGGCGCCTGAGAGGGTACCGCCGACGAACTGCTCGAAGCCGCTCGAATCGTAGAAGCCGGGGCCCGAATAGTTGGAACCGTATCCGCCTGGCATGGCCTAGCCCCCTGACTTGAAAGCGCCTTGTCCGATGCCTGCGCCAGCGATCGCCCCTGGGGGGCCTCCAAGCAGGAACCCGCCGACGCCACCGGCGACGGTGCCCACCACCCTGCCAATCGTGCCGAGAATCCCCGCCTTCCTCTTCGCCTTTGCCGCCTTCTGTGCATCCTGCCGTTCCTGCTCGTAGCGGCGCCTATCCTCTGCCGCACCCTGGCGCCTGAACTCGAGATCGGACTGGTACTGCGCGCCCTGCTGATTCACGCGCTGCTGCTCGATGCCGCTCGAGACGCCGAACTGCGACTCCCGTTGCTTGCGGTCCGCCTCGGCCTGCGCGATGCGCCCGGCTTCCGTGCTGGTGTCGAACTGCAACCGCCGACCGAACTCTTCGCCGTGCTGGCGCCGGTCCGCTTCCTGCTGCGCGATCCGTCCCGCTTCGGTGCTCGTGTCGAACTGGAGCCGCTTCTCAAACTGCGCGTTCTGAATCTTCTGCGCGTTGGCCTCGAGCCCGATCTTCTCGCGCGTGAGCGCCGACTCCTGCCCGAGCTTCTCCCGCTGGAACGTGAGCTCGTTCGCTGCGCGCCGATCCTCGAGCGTCATGCCTTCCCGTTGGATGCCGAAACCCGTCTGCGCTTCGCCGGCGCGCGTCACTTCCTTCTCGCGTGAGAACGCCAGCTCCCCCTCGGCCTCTTTGCGCCGCTGGGCTTCGTTCGCCGCGCCCTGCGCGATCTGTTCGCCCTGTACCGCCGTCTGCGCGGCCTCGCGTCCGATCGCTGTGCTCGTCGTGCGCGCAATGTCCTGCACACCGGTTTTGACGCCGCCCGTCCGGATGCCGCCAATCGCGTTCAGGTTGCCGAGCAACTGGCCCACGTCCCGCTGCATGCCTTCCCGCGCGTTCGCCGTGTACGCGTCCACGCCGGTCTGCAGGCGCGCATTGATCGCGCCGGCCTGATCGCCGGCATTCGTCGCGTCGCCCATCGGGCGCACGGCGCTCCGGCGCCGCGGCACCGCGTTCGACTGAAACTGAGGCATCACCGAGGTTGCCATGTCAGCCTCCTGGGCGAATCGCGGGATCGTTCGCCTCGAGCAACTGGATCTCCGCGGGCGGCAGTCCGAGCTTCGCCAGCTGGATGCGCTGCAGGGGCGACCGGATGCGCGGATTCTCGGGCTGGCGCACACCCATCGCGCGCCCGACCGCTTCCGAGAGCGCGACGCGCGTTGACGTGGCGGAGTGTTCCGTCTCCGGGTCGAAGCCGTCCACCGTGCCCTGCCCGATCATCGAGGGCTCGACCGATTGCCCAGCGCGATCATCGGCATCCGTGGGCGACTGATCCTCGTCCGCCATCGGCGGCGCCCCGCCCGGCATCATGCCCGGCATGCCGCCCGCCATCGCGGCGCGCTGCTGGAGCGCGGAACCCACGCCGGCGCCGACTTGCGACGGACGCTGTTTGCGATAGTTGTTGAAGCCGCTGCCACCGCTCATCATGGGATCCGTCCTAGCGGAAGTGCGTGGTCCGCGCGTGAAGGTGTACGTTGGTGAGCACCTGATTGGCGGCGCCGGTTCCGATCACCCGGGCCTCAATCGACCGCGCGCCCTGTGGGCGCTTTGCCAGCTGCGTCCAAACTCCCACGACCCGCCCCGCGACGGTCGGGAGCGTTACCCGGCACAGCTCCACACTCGGGCTGTCCGTCACGTCCTGCACCACCACGTCGCAGCTGCTCGCCGTCGAACTGCCGTACACCGCGACTCTGAAACTATCGAGCTTTCCATCCTCAAAGTCCAGAGAGACGCCGCTGCCAGCGACGAGCGTACCCGCGCCCGAGGCCGCGGTCAACGCCAGTCCCGCCGCGTCGAGTTGCAGGAGTACGTCCACCAACGACGTGACGCGCCCGAGCGCCTCGCGCAGCACGTCGATGACGGGTTGCAACGCCGACATGCCCGGGCCGACCGGCACCGGGAACTCCACCACGGGGGCGCGACGCGCGGCAACCGTCATAGTCTTGTCGTCCTGCGCGGCACGCCCCACAACGACGCCGCGCCGAACGCCAGCGGCCCGCCGAGGGAGAGCACGTCCACGCGCATCTGAAACTCGGCGCCGTTCCGTTGCACGTGCGCCTCGAGCAACTGCGACGGCGCCGTGGCAGGATCCAGCACGAACGTCGCGGCCTGCCCCGTGACCTCGGCGCCATCGACAATCGGCGTGATCTTCACACTCGACGGGCCGCCGACATTCACCATCTGATCAATGCGGCGCAGGTCCGTCACCGGCGCGCGCGTGCCGAAGTCCGCGGGGGCGACGACGTAGTACGCCTCGATGTCCGTGCCGGAGTCATCGAGCAAGGCCGGATTATCAAGCTCGTAGAGCTTGTTATCGTCTGCGGCGCATCCGAAGAGACTGATCACTTCTTCTTCCCCTTCGTGCGCGTGAACGCGTGCCCGCTCTTATCCACGTCCTTCCGCACCGGCGCGTGCTCGGCGAGCAACTTCTTCCCCACGTCGGCGGACATGTGCGTACTGTGCCCGCTCGCCGCGGCGTGAAAGAGTCGGTTCTGTGCGGGCGTCCAGGGCATCAGGCCACCAAGCACGGGTCGTCAATATCGACCGTGACCGCTTCCGAGAAGTCGAAGCCATCAGGCCACGCCGCGTTTGCGGTCCGCGCGAAGTAGCGATCCGCCGCGCCACAGACGCCGGCGAGGCTTTGATAGGTGGCAACCCCGAGGACATTCGCATAGAGCGCCACGTACGTCTCGAGCGCGTTATAGAGCAGGAGCGAGTGCCCGGAGATCGCCGGCGTCACCGTGAGATCCGTGACCGGCGAGCCCGGCGAGCCCGCCGTATGCGCGACGAGTGCGGTCACCGGCGCCAGCTTCGTGTACATCACCACGACGCTCGAGCGCGCCCCGCTCGCCACATTCACGATCGCCACGTCGTACTGCAGCGAGTGATTGAGGCCCGTGAGGCTCACTTCCATCAGGTCAAGCGCGGTCGCTGAGCTGGTGACGGTCGGCCCCGCGGTCCACACCACCGTTCCCGATTCGCGGTAGTCCACGCGAAGCTGCTGGCTGTTCCGCGCGGGGAAGAACACCACGGCGATCGAGGTAAGCGCCATGCCGCCCCGCTCGAGCCGTTGCCGCGGTTCCGGCGCGTACGTCGAAATATCGCCCGTGCACTTGTGCGCGTACGTGTGACACTCGACCTCGGCGCTCTCTGTGTGCCCCACGGGCCACGTCAGATCCCGGCTCTTCGCCGAGTACAGCGCCCCGAGATCCGGCGCGATGAACGTGTAGCAGGCCGTGTTGTCGAGATCGAACTCGGTCGTGAAGCCCGCGGGCCGATTGAGGTAGTCCACCTCATTCCGGTACGTATCGAACGTCAGGAGATCGGTGTTCGGCACGAACGTCTGGAAGTCCGAGCGCACGAGGCCATCGTTGACCGGCGTGCCGACCTTGACCTCGGGCGCCACGAGGCGGCTCCACATCGGCGTTTCGCCGGAGAACTCCGAGACGGCAATGCCCTTCGTGTGGCGGAGCTTCACGAACGTCAAGCGCGAAGTCGCCGCGGTCACGCGGAAGCGCTGGATCCCCGGGGGCAACGTCGTCGCCAGGGTGCTAGCGCCATCGGCCTCACGGGTCCAGACCTCGGTTGAGGCGGTGAGATCGCCCGACGAGAAGCGTCCCGTGATCGCGCTAAACTCGAACTCGCCGTAATCGAACATCTGCGTGAGGGCAGACGGCAACGTGGTCGGTCCCGACGACACATCGGCAGCGATCGCGCCGACGAAATGAAACGTCTGCGGATACCGCTGGGTCGGGGCCCAGCGCCCGCCGACGAGATCCCACGCCCATAGCTCGAAGGGGAAGTTAGGCCGACTCGGCGAGCCCGCCACGTGGAAGCCAAAGAGGATCAGGTTGCGGTCCGGGTGCGGCTTCACGAACGCCACCGACAGCTGATCGACGCTCGCCCACGAACGCCGGCGCGTCGGCACGATGCTTTCGACGATGGTGCCGTCGCTAATGAACGGCCCGCCGCGACCCGAGCCGTACCACTTCCCGAGCACGTGGCAGAGCGCGTGCGCATGCGCCACGCCCAAGCCCAGCGTGTTATCGAGCTGCTGGTACGCGAACTGCCAGCCGGGCAATGCCCGCCCCGAACCCGTAATGCGGTAGAGCTCGTTTTCCTTCGCCGCCATCAGCAAGGTGTTCCCGGGCGCCATCGCACGCACCGGCTGACCTTGCGCGCCGAAGAGCGCATAGGCGTCGGGATCGAATCCGGGAAGCGTGCCAGGATCCACGCCGAGGAACGAATGCCGAACCAAGTGCGGCGCCGGGTCCGCGGCCTCGGAGTCGTAGCCGGCGACGAACACATGCGAGGCGAATGACGCCAAGCAGTACGGTTTCATCGGGGCGTCATTCCCACCCGTGCCATCGAGATCGTAGATCGGCGTCGCCGCGACGAGCGCGCCACCCGTCACTTTCAGCGTCACGAGTGGACGGCGATTCAGGTCCGAGGCATCATCGACATAGAACGTCTCGAAAAGCTCTTCGCCCTGCGGATTCCCGACTGTCGCCGTCGCCCAGTCCGTGCCCAGCGAGACGCGCGACCCCAGCTCAGTTGGCGAACTCGTCGGCAAGGCCCATTCGCCGCGATCCGTCAATGCGTACGCATAGTGCTTCTGTCCGGAGGCGGAGTACGCGAACATCAGCGCGCCGGTCGGCGAGAAGGGGAAGATGCCGAGGACCTGGCTGATCGCGCCTTGTGTCAGCGTGCGCTTGACCGCTGAGCCGCCACGGACCGCCAGCTTGTTCCCGTTGACCGGCACGAGATTGAACGCTGTGTCGAGCACCCCACCCTTGCGCGGGTCCCAGCCCGAGGGATCGAGATCCTCACGGACCCCGGCGAACCCGGGCAGAGTGATCGACCGGACGTTCTTAATGCGCATCTACCGTCCCGAGAACTCGGCGAGCCCCGCCGCAACCGAGAAGGTGATCGTCTGCGCGGCGGGGACCGTGAACGTCACGACCGCATGCCGTTCGCCTTTGATCGTGCCGCTCGCCGGCGCCGTGATCGTCTGCGCGGTAGCGGTCGCGAAGTTGCTTCCGGCGACCGTGCTCTTCGCGGTCACGCCGTCGATGTAGAGGATCGACAGCGAGGGCGCGTACGTGCCGCCCGAGACGTTGCTGGGCTTGAGCGTCACATCTACGCTCGCCTCCCAGCCCTCGATGCTGAACTCGCACCGATAGTCGCCGGCAGGGAGCGCTCCCGCTCCGAGCAGACGGCGCCCGACGAGCGCCTCGCTGCCGGCAGGTGCGGCGGTGATGATCAGATACCCCTGGTGCATGGCGACCGGATCGGCGCCCTTGCCCACGCGGCTCTGAAGGTACTGGCTGTCGTCGATCCTCATGGTGTCACCCCTTCGCCTTTGTGATAGGTCCGATGCGCGAGCGGTGCGTGTACCAGCCCGATCCCTCGAGCTCGCGAATCTGCGTGAACGCTTCAACATAGCGCGGTCCGATCGCTTCCAGCGAATAGTGGTCCCGCGCGTCGCGGGCGATCGAGACGTGCTCGATGTCGCCGAGTCCTTCCGCCCACTCGAGCGCGGCGAGCCAATCGCCGAGCGTATGACAGCGCCAGCCGTTGAACCCGTTTTCGATCGTCTCGTTGAAGACGCCGAAATCCGACGTGAGCGCTGGCGTGCCGGTCAGGTTCGCCTCGACGGTCACGCCACAGAACGGCTCGAGGTAGCGCGATGGCGCCACGAGCGCGATCGCGTGCCCAAGCAGCTCCGCGCGCGCGTCGCCGTAAATCGGCGGCAGGTAGCGGAGATTCGGCACGTCGGCACTCAGCCACGGCGCCGGATCGCCCTGCCCGCACATCACGACATCGAGATCCGGACGCGCTGCCGCGATCGCGCGCACGATCGCCAGCCCTTTGATCGGGTCAATCCGCCCGAAGAAGAGCACGTACCGGCGCTCGCCGACCTGCAAGGGCCAGCGCGCCTGATCGAAGTAGTTGGGAATCACCCACGCGTAGTCATCGCCGCATTGATCCGCGCGGCCCTGGTGCCACGTCATCCACGCGTACGACTCGTAGATGCGGAATCGCTCGAAGGCGACGGGGTATCCGATGCCGGTTTCGACGTTGATGCCGGGATGGTCGCCGAGCGCTTCTTGGTGCCCGAGCCCGAAGGGAAGGCACACGAAATCCCCAGCTTGAACACGGGTCTTGAGCGCCCGCCGTAGTTCTCGGTTGAATACCCGATAGACGGGGTTGGCAACGTTCCCGTTCGCCCCGACAAACGCTTGAGGATCTGAATAGTCGTGCCCCAAAAGGACATGTTGAATCTCCGCGCTGAAGATCTCGACATGGAGATCGGCGCCGGGGTTCACGTCGCCCACGCCGTAGTGGATGACTTCGCACCCCTGCGCGCGCATCATCGGAATGAACTTCTGCACCTTCGCGGTGAAGGCGCAATGCGAGAACCGATCTTCGGTCCGCGTGTGCGGCAGTCCGAGGACGTGGAGGCGCATCAGTAAATCACCGCGCCGCTCTTCGGCGAACCGAACGCATGATTGCCGAGCCCGTCTTTCAACGAGACTTGAATCCATCCGTCACCGAGCATGCTTTCTCCGGGGTCCGCGGGATCGCTGATCGCGCTCCCCCAATATGGGATCGTCTGCGGGCTCGAGCCACCATCGGCGCCGGTGTAACCGACCGCGTAGGTGCCGCTCGTGAACTTATACTCGATCGTGAGTGTCCAGCCGATCAGCGAGCCCGTCGTCGTCCAGTCCACATCGACGGGACTCGTTTGGTTCCCAATGTTGTTGACGCCTTCCGCGGTGAGTAGCGTCGGCACCGGCACATCATAGACCTGATGCCATGAGGTTCCGTCCGAGATCCACAGCTTCTTAATGCGACGCCATGAACCCGCGCCGACATCCATGATCCAGAGATTCTTGAACTGGCGCCACACCGCGGCGCCCACGTCCCGGATCCATGATTTCGCCGCCACGGCTTAGTACTCGGCCCACAGATAGCCGGTAACGCCGGTGGCTGCCGAGGGACCGGTCGTGTCGAAGCGGATCCCCCAGTTACTCACGTTGACCGGCGAGCCGGCATTGTTGATCTGCACGACACCGGTGGCGCCCGTAGGCCCGTTCGCTCCCTGCGCCCCGGTGGCGCCGGCGGGCCCGGTCGGCCCCTGCACGCCCGTCGGGCCGGTCGCCCCGAGCCCCGTGGGACCGGTCGCGCCGGGCGGTCCGTTCGGCCCGATGACGCCGGTGGCACCCGTCGCCGCCGCGCCCGTTGCACCTTGCGGGCCGGTCGGTCCGGTGGCACCCGGAGGGCCGCTCGGCCCGCCGACCCCCGTCGCGCCGGTCGGGCCTCCCGATGGCCCGGTAGCGCCTTCAGGACCCGTGGGGCCTGTAGCACCCACACCCGTAGCGCCCGCGGCTCCTGTCGGGCCGGTGGGACCGGTGGGACCCCCTGCAGGGCCGGTCGGCCCTGTGGCACCCACGCCGGTCGGCCCGGTCGTGCCCGCGGGCCCGGTGGGGCCTTGTGCACCCGTAGCGCCACCTGGGCCGGTCGGCCCGGTCGCGCCGGCGCTTGGGCCGGTCGGACCTTGTGCCCCGGTGGGACCCGTCGCGCCGACACCCGTGGCCCCATTGGCCCCGGTCGGCCCCTGCGGGCCGGTCGGTCCACTCGCCCCGACCCCGGTGGATCCCTGCGGCCCGGTCGGACCGCTCGCGCCCTCTGGCCCCGTAACGCCCGTGGGCCCGCTCGCGCCCTGCGGTCCGGTCGCACCCACGACGGGCCCGTTCAGCACGCGGTAGATCACTTCCGCGATCGCTGCATCAATCACGGAATCCTCTTCCGTGAGTCCTGCGCCCAGCAGCTCGCGCGCCTGCTCAAGCTGACGGATCAGGGCTATTCGACCCTGATCCGTCGCGGCGATGCCGGTCCAAACGTAGTGCAGCGGAATGGCGGGCACGTGCTACTCCTTCGGCGCAATCTTCCCGGCGACCGCTCCCCCGGTCCCCTTGCCGCTGGTGCGGCCTTTCGCCGGAGCTGCCGGCTGATTCGCCTGCGTCCCGTCCTCTCCCGCCTCGTACTTCTCGGCGAGTCGCACCGCCTTGTCGGCGTTCACCGCCACGGCGGTCTTGAGCCAGCTCAGCGCACGCTCCTTCTTGCGGGCGGCAAAGGCCATCACGGGGAACCCCTCGACGGCCTGCACCATCAGCTCATGCTCGTTGTCCTCGAGCACGAGCGCCCGCGGCTTCGGCGACGCCTTGAAGAACTGCACGCCGCCGAGATCCTTGCGCGGCTCGCCCGCATGCACTCCGATCGCCTCGAACTTGTCCTGCAGCTTCGTGAGCGTGCGACGGGCCTGTTCGCCTACCGTGTCGAGCTTGTCGTTGACCGTGATCGCCTCAAAGATGAAGCCGTAGCGTTCATCGTCGGCTAGGAACTGGTGGACGCGCATCAGGCCGGTTCCTCCGGCAGCTCGACGATCTGCCCGGTCTGCTTCTCGACCGCTGCCAGCAGATCTTCATTCGTGAAATCGCCCGGGAGCCCCTCGATCGGGTCGCACCGGATGGACGCGGCGAAAGCCGGATCGTCGCTGACGGCCTGCACGTCCACGTTGACCGGACTGTTCGGGAGCGTCTGCGAAAAGCTCTTGAGTACGTAGCGCATGGGACACTCAGGGTGAAGGGTTACGCTTGAACTGCCTTGAGCACAGCAAACTGAATCACCGGCGCTTCCGTGAGGTTGCCCGCGTTGATGAGCGTCCTCAGAATCTTCATGCCCTGCCTCCGGGTAGGAACCTACTGCGCCAGCGCCACTAGGCGTTGACGGACTTGTTGACGAAAAAGCGGAGCACGATCGCCTCGGACAGCGAGCCGGCCGTGTTGTTGCGAACGTAGATGGTGCAGGATCCTGCGGCTGGGAAGGTCGCGAAACTGTACGCGCCGCCAGTCCCACCCGATTCATGCGTCACCGAGACCT
>Ga0172375_10002365_pt1 | contig 29460 bp, 47 predicted proteins | sample LakKiv1m_FD_114537 | JGI IMG/M metagenome (GOLD analysis project Ga0172375, IMG submission 114537) | Freshwater microbial communities from Kabuno Bay, South-Kivu, Congo - kab_092012_11.1m | ecosystem: Environmental > Aquatic > Freshwater > Lake | place: Democratic Republic of the Congo... | reverse complement strand
TTGGGGAATAACAGATGGATATTTATCGAGAAGAAGTGATGGAGCATTATGAAAACCCTCGAAACCAGGGGGAGTTAAAGGGGGAAGACGTCAAGTCGGCAAGAGACGCGAACGCGTCATGTGGTGACATGGTACAGATTTACTTAAAAATCCAAAAAGGGATGATCGTGGACGTCAAGTGGAAGGGAATTGGGTGCGCAATTACGACCGCGGCAAGTTCAAAGCTCACCGAGTATTTAAGGGGATTGTCGGTAAAAGAAATTAGGGAAATGAGTGAGACGGAGTTAATCAAGAAAGGAATAGGGTTTGAAGTAAACCCAGGGAGAAGCAAGTGTTTGGGGTTGCCGGTGAGAGTGGTAATGAAGACGATAAACAACTAGTTAGGAAAGAGGAGCTTTCGAGAAATTTAAGTTGGGTAAACGATCAAGGTGATTTGGATCGGCAAAATCTTTGGCCATAAATTTATAATAGGCGACAACTCCGATCATCGCGGCGTTATCGGTAAAGAGTTTAGGAGAGTAGGGGATAAAGGTTGGAAGACCAGAGCGAAGAGCGGTGGAGCGAGCGAGTTTTCTGAGTTCAACGTTGCTGACAACTCCACCACCGAGTAGAACCATTTTGGGAGAGTAGAGGTCGAGGGCACGAGTGAAGCGTTTCATGAGGTGTTTAAAAACGGCGGATTGAAAACTGGCGGCGAAGTCACAGATAAATTTTTTAGTTAATGTGGGTTGTTCGCGCTCGAGGTAGTAGCGAGCGGCGGTTTTAAGGCCGGAAAAACTAAAGTTGAGGTCGGCTCGCGTGGTCATCGGTTCTTTGAGGGGGTAGAGGGGGGAGCCGGATTTGGCCATTTCCGACAAAATGGGTCCACCAGGATAGCCTAAACCCAGCAGGCGTGCTACTTTGTCGTAGGCTTCGCCGGCGGCGTCGTCAAGAGTGGCCCCTAAGAGTTGATACTTGCCGATTGAAGACATGAGTACTAGTTCGGTGTGACCACCGGAAATGAGGAAACCAAGCGCCGGATACAGAGGGGGATGGGTAACGAGGGGGCCGTGACCGGCGCGGTTGGTTGCGAAGGGGGCAAGTAAGTGACCTTCGAGATGGTTGACCACGATAATGGGGAGGTTGAGAAGGTGAGCAAGGGTTTGAGAGTAGGAGATGCCTTGTTCGAGGCTGGGGGCAAGACCCGGGCCAATGGTGACGGCAAGGGCGTTAAGTTGAGGATTGCCAGCCTGACTAATGGCAAGAGCGACGACTTTGGGTAACCACTCACGGTGAAGACGTTTGGCGATGTCGGGAACGGTTCCTCCCCAGTCGGCGTGGTACTTGGTTTGAGAGGAGATAACGTTAGAGAGAACCTTAGTTCCGTGAGTAATCGCGGCACAGGTGTCGTCAAGGCTGGTTTCGAGAGAGAGGATGGTAGGAAGAGACATATGTTGGTATTATACAGGCGAAGGGGGGTATTTATGACAGATTGTATCTTTTGTAAAATTATTCAGGGAGAAATTCCGAGCTACAAGATTTATGAAGATGAGAAGTACTTGGCATTTCTGGACATTATGCCGTGGTGTGAGGGACACACTTTAGTGATTCCCAAAAAGCATGTGGAGTGGGTTTGGGACTATCCAAGTTTGGGAGAGTATTTTGAAGTAGTGGGAAAGATTGCGAGACATCACCGAGAGTTGGTGGGTGGGGGAGCAAGGGCGATGGTGTATGGGTGGGAAGTGCCACATGCGCACATTCACATTAAACCGGGACAAACTGACGAGATGAAAGGGGTGAAGGTTACACCCGAAAAACTGGCGAAAATTCAAGCGAGATTTCAAATGAGTTAGGTCCATTCTGGAGTTGAAAAGGCGGTTGTGATTTGACGGGTATTTTCGTCTATCTCACTAATATCGATTACTAAGATTGGACACTGTTTTTCATAGGTTTTAAGCAGGCCTTTGGCTTTCCCGGCCCACTCAATTGCGAGAAGATTGCCGGGTTTGAGGAGCGCAGAAAGATGAAGGGTAGATTCAAGTTCGTTCATATCAGCGAGACGCCAAGTATCGAGGTGGTAGAAGACGCCGGAGTATTTGGGAGTGTGAAAAGGATATTCGTGGAGGAGGGTGTAGGTGGGAGAGGCGACGATTGAGGTAATCTTCAAAGCTTGGGCAAGGCCTTGACTAAAGTGGGTTTTGCCGGCACCAAGTTCTCCTTGAAGCGCAATAATTAACGGGAAGTGACGAGTTAAAGAGAGGTGCTTTGCCAGAATATTCTTGGCGATCGCACGGGTTTCGGTGGGAGAGTGGGAGAGATACCGAGGGGAAGAGGAGGGAAGGAGAAATTGACCTTGACGGAGAATGGTGGGGTCGTTGAGGGTGGTGTCGACAACGGTACTAGGAGGACGTTCAAGGAGTTTGCCGGCGTCGAGGAAGAGAGAGACGAGGTTTTGTTTGCTGAGAGAGGTATATTTTTGCCAGTCCACGAGGGAGTAGGGTTCTTTTTTGCCACTGGTGTTGGCGGAAGTGGCGGTAATGGGTCGGCCAAAGGCTTTGATCAGCGCTTGCGCGAAGGGGTGAGCGGGGAGGCGAACGCCGAGGGTGCCGGAACTAGAGTCGAGGCGAGAATCAAGGAGGCCCTGACTTTGAGAGATGATGGTGAGAGGACCGGGCAAGAACTCGGAGTAGAGATTTTGAGCGAGCGAGTTGAGGGTGACGTATTTTTCAGCCATTTTTTGAGTGTCAACGGCAATACTTACTTGTCGATAGCGATCTCCTTTGTAGGCAAGGAGACGGGAGACGGCGGAGGAGTTTGCTGCATCAACCCCAATACCATAACAAGTTTCGGTGGGATAGATAATCAGTTTGCCTTGATTAAGTGCTTTAACCGCTTGAGGGATGGTAGATTTGTTTTGAGTCGAGATAATCAACATGAGAGTATTTTAACAGGACAAGGATGGGGTATAATCGGGAAGATGGAGTTTTTAGCACCACAACAGTGTCAAACAAGAGTAAGTGAGAAGTATTTTCTGACTGAGAACGAAAAGTTTTTACTGATTAAACTAGAATTGGTGAAGCCGGACAGAATTAGGTTTTTGGCGGGACAGTACGTCTCAATCAAGATTAACGCGGAGGGAGAGCGAAGGAGTTATTCAATCGCTTCGAGTCCGGATGTCAACCACGGGGTGACGATTGTTGCGGAGATGTTTCCCGATGGAAAAGGCAGTGAGTATCTGAGGGAGTTAGTGATTGGAGACAAGGTTGAGATATTGGGACCGATGGGGAGATTTGCGGTTAGGCAAGAAAAACAAAAACTCTTGATGATCGCAACCGGGAGTGGGATTGTGCCGATTTATTCAATGATTAATGATTTGCTGATTAACAAGAAGGAGACTCGACCAATTCGATTACACTGGGGACTCCGGGAAGAAAAGGATATTTTTTGGCTGGATAATTTTGAGAGACTAACAAAAGCTCACGCAAATTTTGTTTTTGATTTAGTGTTGTCGAGGCCAAGCGAAGGGTGGGGGCTTTGTCGGGGGCATGTGCAGGACTGTTTAAGACGAGATTTTGCGAGTGAGAATTTAGCTGCATGGGAAGGGTATGTCTGTGGGAGTCAAAAAATGGTAGAAGAGATGGTGAAAGTACTTACAGAATTAAAGATGGAGAGAAAAGCTATATATCACGAGAAATTTGTATGAGTTATAAAACTTTAAAATGCAAGAACTGTCAGAATACTTTTGTCTGGAGCGAAGAAGAGCAAGAGTTGTATCAGAAACGAGGTTTGTTGGAGCCGGGATACTGTCCAATTTGTCGTGGTATTATGGAAGCTCGAGAAAAAGATCAAGCAAGGACAAAATATGAGCGATGAAAAACAGCGAGAACGCCAGATAGGGAAATACACGGTGAGGGTAGTGCAGAGCAAGTGTATTGCGGCTGCGAGTTGTGTGGCGATTACCCCCGGGGTGTTTAAGTTAAGTGAAGAAAATTTGGCGGAATTTGTTGAGAATCCGCAAGACAGTGAGGAAAACATTATGTTGTCGGCTCAGTCTTGTCCAACGGGGGCAATTGAGATATATGAAAAAGGAAAGCGGGTGTGGCCGCCGGAGTAACAATGATGAATACTAAAAACATAATTCTATTTATTGTGGTGAGCGTCGGAGTGTTGATTGGGATGGTGGGGTTGATGTGGAGGTTTGGGAGTGCCCAAGACAAACCAATTGTGGGGGTGGCGGGAGAAATGAGGCAAGTGAGGGGAGAGGGAGAGATTACGATTGTGGAGTTTTCGGATTTTCAGTGTCCAGCGTGTAAAACGGTAGGGGAGCCATTGGAGGAAATCATGCAGAAATACCAAGGAAAGGTGAGGTTGGTGTATCGGTATTTCCCCTTGACAAGTATTCATAAGAACGCGTTAATTTCAGCCCAGGCGGCGGAAGCGGCTAGTTTGCAGGGCAAGTTTTGGGAGATGCACGACAAACTTTTCCAGGGACAGACAAGTTGGGAGGGAGTTGATGATCCGCGAGAGATGTTTAGCGCATATGCGAGGGAATTAGGGCTGGACGAAGAAAAGTTTAAGGCGGACTTAGAGAAAGCGGAAGTAAAGCAGGCGGTTAACTTGGATTTAAGTGCGGCCATGAAGTACCAGTTGACGGGAACCCCAAGCTTTTTTGTGAATGGGGTGAAAACTGATTTTGAGAATCTAGAGGCGAAGTTGGCCGAGGCGACGAAGTAACAAGAACTTCAAGATTTGGACAGAGAGATGACCCAGTTCGAGATACTTTGCGGTATTTCTCGAGGAATTTTACTTGACAAGGAGGAATTGGCAAGGTATAACCAGGGGTGTAGCCTGGTATAAGAGTTAGTTATTGAGAAAGGGGGTGAGATACAAAAATGGCATTTTCATATTCAAATTCCAAGGGTGATACCTATTACCTTCACGGTAAGAAAGTAACCCTGAAAAATGGTCGTCAACAACAGATCTATTATTTTGCACGAGACGTTAGACCCGAAGCCCTCAACGCAGTCCCAGCAGGATATATGGTAGTCGAGACCAAAAGAACCGGTATGCCGGTCCTTAAGAAAGCTTAAAAACTTGACAAAAAAGCCAGCTCCGAAAGTTATGATTAACCGAGGAGTTGGTTTTTTTAGGATTCGAGATAGGAGAGAATCTTTTCGAGTTGAAGGAGAAATTTTTGTCGAGCTCGGGAAGATTGAAGACGAGATTTGAGTCGGAGGAGGAGTTTGGTGCGGGCGGGTTCATCAAAAAAATTCCCACCCTGCATAGGGTAGAGGGTGGAGAATTTGTGATGATGAGGATCGATACCGAGAAGATCGGAAATTTCCATTCTGGCGGTGCGAGCGGCAAGATTCATAAGACCATATTTGCGGATGCGGCGAAAACAGTAAATCCAGACAGGAGTTCGAATATACTGACTATGAAATCCCTTTTTAATAGCTGATTGGATAAAAGATTTCCCTTCGGAGAAGTTGACACTCTCATCGAAACCGCCGATTTGCTGAAAACATTTTCGGCTGGCAACCAGCATCCCCTCGACGAGATAGGTGGGTTTGTAGTTGTTTTGAATTTCGAGGAATATATTGAGAGCGTTAGTGACGGCGAGATTAGTAAAGGTTTTTTGGTCAGGTTCAAAACGGGTGGAGAGGATGTCGGTGGGAGTAGATTCAAGATGAGCTTTAATCATTTGGAGGAAGTGATTGGGGAGACGGTTGTCGGCGTCAATAAAAACAAAGTAGTCGGCGCGGGCGGATCGAGCGCCAAGATTTCGCTGAACGCTAACGTGACTTTTTTGACTTGTTAAGAGGGTTAGGGAGGGAAGGCGAGAAAGAAAGGTAGTGGCTTTCTGGAGGGTTTGGTCAGTTGAGTTGCCGTCAACGACGATAACTTCAAAATTAAGCAGAGTTTGGTGAACCAAATCGTCAAGAAGGTGAGGAAGATATTTTTCTTCGTTAAGAGCGGGGATAATGATTGAGAAATAAGGTTTAGGCACGAGGTCTATTTTAGCAAGTTGCGATAGAGATGCAGATATTGATTAATCACGAGTGGGTAAGCGTGGCGACGAGCAAGTTTATGAGCAGCGGCAGAAAAAGCGGAGGGGGAGAGTTTCAAGAGAGTGAGAATTTTTTGAGCAAAAAGGCGGGGATTTTGAGGAGGGAAAAGAAAACCGGTAACTCCAGGGATAATGATTTCAGGAAGAGCGCCGGCGTTGGCTGCGACGACCGGTTTACCAGCGGCAAGGGCCATCAAGGAAACAATGCTTTGAGATTCAACAGGAGAGGGGATAACAAAAACTTGGGCAAGGGGATTATTGTAGAGATGGGGGAGATCAGACTGAGAAATGTGACCGGTCCAGATAAGGGAGGAGGAAATTTTGAGAGAAGAGGCGAGAGTTTTGAGTTTATTAAGTTGAGAGCCGGTACCGACGAGAACGAGTTTTAAGGAGGGGGACGAGGAGTGAACGAAGGACCAAGCTTTAATTAAGATGTCGAGATTTTTGTCGGGGTCGAGACGACCGACGAAGAAAGCGAAGGGGGAAGTGGGGAGGCGGTGAGCAGTCGCAAACTGCTTTATGGCAGAGGTAGTGGGATGAGTGAGAGCTTGATAATTGACGCCACTGGAGATAATTGAGATCGGAATATCAGTATATTTGGCGAGGGATTTTTGAATAGTGAGAGTTGGAACAATGATGTGAAGAGCGTGTTCGTAGAGCTTGGCGGTGAGTTGGAGGATGGTTTTTTGGAGAGCGGGATTATTTTGGGCTGGGAGTTTGAGAAATTCGGGGAGATAGCCAAGAATGAGATTGGGAGTGAAGTGGTGGGAAAAAATGACCGGAATGTTGGCGCTCAAGCAAAGGTCTTTAAGGACGATACTTGCAGGGGTAGGGTCGTGAAAATGAACAAGATTGGGTTGAAAGTCGAGCAGAACTTTTTCAAGTTGGAAGGGATTGGGAGTGATGAAGCGAAAATCTTTTCTCACCGGGGTGCCATAGGAGGGGAGACGGTAGTGGACGGAAGGAAGAGAGCGATCTTTTGAGTAATGGGGAGAGGTGTTGGGACAGATAATGGCTGTCGTGAAGTAGTCACTCATCCAGTGAAGAAGGTTGCCGGTGACGGTGGAGACGCCGCTGGTAGTGAGGGGATAACTGTTGCTAAGATAGAGAAGGCGTTTATTGGTCGACATAGTCAGAATGTATTGTACAATGAGCACGATGAAAGGTAAGCAACTCGTCATGGAACGATTAAAAACGGTGATGGATCCGGAGTTAAATGTGAGTATTGTGGACTTGGGTTTGGTATACGGGGTGAGGGTGGAGGAACGAGGAAAAAAGCAAAAACAAATAATTGTGGAGATGACTCTGACAACTCCGGGCTGTCCTTTGGCGCCGGTAATTAACCGGATGGTGAAGGAGGCGGTGGCCGGAGTGGGAGGGGTGAAGGAAGAGAATGTTGAAGTTGAGCTGATATGGGATCCACCATGGACACAAGAGATGATGAGTGAGGAAGCAAGGCTGGAGCTTCGAATTTTGTGAAAATTGTAGTGGGAAGCACTAATCCGGTGAAAGTAGGAGCCGTGAGAGAGGTTTTTAGAAAGATATTTGGGGAGAAAGCAGAAGTTGAGGGGATGGAAGTAAAAAGTGGAGTAGGAGAACAGCCAATGAGTGAAGAAGAAACGGTGAGGGGGGCGAAGAATAGGGCAAAAGCAGTAATAAGATTAGCGAAGAAACAGATTGATTATGGAGTAGGGCTTGAGGGGGGAGTCGTGGAGATTGGAGGAAAGCTTTTCGAGTGTGCGTGGGTGGCGGTGAGGAGTAAAAAGGGTGAGGAAGGATTAGGAGGAGGGCTCTATTTTGAGCTGCCACCAAAAGTGGCGACTAAGATCCGTCGAGGGGGAGAGTTGGGGCCGATTATGAACGAGTTATCGGGAGTGGAAGATGTAAAGAAAAAGATGGGGGCGATTGGAGTACTCACAAAAAACAATTTGAGTAGACAGAAAGCCTATGAGCAAATAATTTGGAGTGCGATGGTGAGATTTATCAGTCAGGAGTGGTTCTAAAGTCGAGGTCGAGTGTGTTAGGATGAAGGTATGAGAATCTATTTGGGAGCGGATCACCGAGGGTTTGAGATGAAGGAAGACTTGAAGACTTGGTTAAGTGACCAAGAATACGAAGTAGAAGACGTGGGTAACCTAATGTTTGATCCGGGGGACGATTACGTTGATCCGGCGGTTAAGGTAGCAGAAATGATCGAGGGTGGAGAAGAGGAAAATAGGGGGATACTTTTGTGTGGGAGTGGACACGGGGTGGATATAGTAGCGAATCGTTTTTCGCATGTGAGGGCAATTTTAGGATTTAATGAGAAAGTTACAGTTCAGGGACGAGAACACGAGGATGCAAACGTATTGGTAATACCCGCGGAGTGGGTAAACACGGAAGAGGTTAGAGAAAGAGTAAGGCTATTTTTAGAGACAGAGAAAATTGTCAATACGAGATATGACCGCCGAAGAGCCAGAATGACGAATTTGCAGATAAGGCAGAGATGATTACCCCGATTATTATGGAAGAGAAGATTGAAGAGGTGGAGAACAAGCTAGTTCAACTGCGGGAAAGGGGGGTTGGGCGGGTACATTTTGACTTGGGAGACGGGTTGTTCTCGGAACTCCTCAGCATCACGCCGGCAGATTTGGAGCTAGTTGAATTAGGAAAAATGAAGGTTGACTTACATTTATTGGTGGATGATCCAACCGAGTGGATCGAGGAGTGTGCAATGATTAAGCCAACCAGAATGATTGCTCAAATTGAGAGGATGGGATCACAGGCGGGGTTTTTGGAGAGGGTAGAGGGATATAATGTTGAGGGAGGAATAGCCCTGAAAATAGAGACGCCGATAGAAGAAATCGAGGAAGAAGTATTGAAGAGTTGTCGAACGATATTGTTACTGGCAATTCCGGCGGGAACGAGTGGGCAGAGGTTTGAGACTAGCATAATCGCGAAGATTGAAAAATTAAGGGAGAAATATACGGGGAGTATTCTAATTGACGGAGGAGTGACGCCAGAAGTGTACAAGCAGGTGTTGGAGAGAGGTGCGACGGAAGCAGGGTCGAATAGTAGCTATTGGCGAGGAGATTATGAAAAATAAAACAATTGTGTTTAAGCGAGTGGCCTTTTTTGGAGACGCGGTGGTAGAAAAGGATAGTCAGACTTTCAAGATGGCGTATTATGCGGCGCAGAAACTCGCAAAATTAGGATACACGATTATAAACGGGGGAGGGCCGGGAGTGATGCTCGCGGCGACGGAGGGAGCGGAGAGCGTGGGGGGGAACACCATATCGGTGACTTTTGATCCAAAGCAAGCGACCGGTTTTGAGGGGAGGTATCTCTCGAATAAAACCGACAAGGAGATTAAAACCAAGAACTATATTGAGAGAATGGTTGGACTAATGAAAGAGGCGGATGTGTTTTTGTTGTTTCAAGGCGGGACAGGGACGATTTCGGAGCTGGGGCTCGCGTGGGTGCTCGCCAAACTCTATTACGGACATCATAAACCGTTTGTTTTGGTAGGTTCTTTTTGGCGGAGGGTGATAGGAACAATTCATGATAATTTGAATATAGATGCCAAGGAAATGGATGTATTCAAGATTGTAGATGGGGTGGACGAAATCTTGCCGGCAATAAAGAGGTTGGAGGAAGCATTAAATAAAGTTGATTACACACATTGTCGACATTGTGAAGAGGGTGCTTTCATGAATTAGTTTTGAGGAGAGATAATGGTTATGTTAACTGCCCAAGAAATTGAGAAAATCCCGGATCAGCTGCGGAGAGAGGTCTTAAAGATGGTGAAGCGGGCAGGGGCGGGGCACGTGGCCGGACCTTTATCAAGCGCCGAAATCCTAACCCAGTTATTTTTTGGGGAGGAAGTTAAGTACAAACCAGAAGAGCCGTGGTGGGAAGAGCGAGATCGAGTGGTGTTGTCGGCGGGGCATTACTGTCCAATTTTGTATGCAACCCTTGCTCGGGCCGGGTATTTTAAACAAGAAGAACTGACAACTTTTATGCAACTTGGTTCACGATTGCCGGGACACCCGGAGTATCGGAAGGCGCCAGGGATAGAAGCGACGACCGGGTCGTTAGGGCAAGGAGTAAGTGTGGCGGTAGGGATGGCGATTGCCTTAAAACTAAAATATGGTGAGCGAGCGAGAGCAAATACCCCAAGAGTATACTGCATAATGTCGGATGGGGAGTTGCAGGAAGGGCAAGTATGGGAGGCTTTTAACACGGCGGTGAGGCGGCAGTTAGATAACTTAATTCTGATCTTAGATCGGAATCATATTCAGATAGAGAGGTATATTAGCGAAGTGGTCCAGATGGGGGAGATCGAGGGGAGACTGGAAGCGTTTGGACTTAACACGCTCAAGTGTGATGGGAATGACTTGAAGAGTATTAAAAAAGCGTTGGCGCTGTCAAAAGAGACAAAGGGGGGGCCGGCGATCATTGTTGCGGAGACGGTAGCGGGGAAGGGAGTGAGTTTTATGGAAGGAAAACCAGATTGGCATGACCGAGTGCCGACAGACAAGGAGCTTGAAAAAGCACTAACAGAGTTAGGAGGAGAGGATGGAGAGTGAGTATTTAAAACCGGACTGGAGGACGGCGGAGAAGCGAGCAATCCGGGATGGGTTAGCGGAGGGGTTAGTCAAGATAGGGGGAGAAGAGCGAGTGGTGGTATTGTCAGGAGATTTGGCAGGATCAATGAGGATAGGCAAGTTTGAAGAAGCTTATCCAGAGCGATTTTTTGAGATGGGAGTGGCAGAACAAAATATGGTCGGAGTGGCAGGAGGGATGGCAAGCGAGGGGTTGATTCCCTGGATCGTCAGTTATGCGGTATTCTCGCCGGGGAGAAACTGGGAGCAGATTCGGGTATCAGTCGCAATTTCCCACTTAAACGTGAAGATAATCGGGGGGCATGGAGGAGTGGCAACCGGAAAGAATGGGCCGACACATCAAGCGACGGAGGACTTGGTTTTAATGAGAGTATTGCCGGGGATGACAGTACTCGTGCCGGCAGATGCCACCCAGTGTGAGGCGGCGATTGTAGCGGCTAATCAACACGAAGGACCGGTTTATATTCGAACAGTTCGGCCGGAGACGCCGGATTTTACGAAAAAACAAGAATTTGAAATTGGGAAGGCTTTGGTATACCGAGAGGGGAAAGATTTGACGATTTGTGCAAGCGGAATTCAAGTGTGGGACGCACTAATGGTTGCGGAGACCATGGCTAAAAAAGGAAAGGAGTGTGAAGTTATTAATGTAGCTAGTGTGAAACCGATTGACAGAGTAACAATTGAGAAGTCGGCCAGAAAAACCGGAAAAGTGGTGACGATCGAAGATCACCAAGTTGAAGGGGGGATGGGATCGGCGGTCGCGGAAATGCTCGCGGAGAATTGTCCGGTACCGGTAAAAAGGATAGGGATCAATAATGAGTTTGGAGAGAGTGGGGAGTGGAGGGAAGGATATCAACAAGTGGGACTTGACCAAGCAAGTTTAGTCAAGAAGATAAGAACCTGGTTGTGATAAACTGGAAGACATGAGTAATTATGATGTGGTGACGGTAGGGGCGGCAACACTCGACATTTTTATGCGGAGCGATAATTTCAAGGTAATGAAGTCGGAGGCGGTGACGGGGGGACTCGCGATGTGTGAGGTTTATGGAGGAAAGATGGAGGTTGAGCAAGTGGAGATTGTGTCGGGAGGAGGAGCCACTAACTGTGCGGTGTCGTGCGCGAGAAAAGAACTAAAAACAGCTTGCATATGTGAGATGGGAAACGATCCACAAGCTCTCATAGTACACAAGGATCTGGAAGAAGCGGGGGTGGATACCCGGTTTTTGGTGCAGGAACCAGACGAGATTACCGCCGTGTCGGTAATTTTGATTGCCAAGGATGGGGGAAGGTCGATCATGGTACACCGGGGAGCGAGTGCGATGTTGACGAAAAGCGATTTGCCACTCAAAGAAATCGAGACGAGGTGGTTACACATTACCAGTTTGGGAGGAAATATGGCGCTTTTGACCCAGCTCCTAAATTGGGCGAAGGAAAAGAAAATCAGGGTATCATTAAACCCAGGGATGACCGAGATTAAGGTGAAAGAGAAGCTGTTGAAGTTGTTACCCTTGGTTGAGGTGTTGTTTATTAACCGAGAGGAAGCAGAGAAGTTGTGGGGAGAAGAACTAAAGGAAGAGAAAGCTTGGCGAGGAGGGAAGGAGCCGGGTGGAGCAAAGGTAAGTGTGATTACAGACGGGAAGCGGGGAGGAAAGGCGTGGATCGAAGGAAAGAGTGTTTTTTATAAAGGGAAAACCCTCAAAGCAGTTGTTGATTCGACAGGGGCGGGTGACGCGTTTGCGAGCGGATATATTGCCGCTTTACTTTATGGACACAACTACGAGCGGGCGATTAATTGGGGAGTGGAGAATGCGAGTGGGGTGATAAAAAAAGTGGGGGCAAAAAAGGGTTTATTAAGTTTGGCACAGATCAAAGATTTTTAAGTAAGGTGGGAGCGGATAACGTTAGCCGAGGCAACGAGTTTTTCGAGTTCAGAGGAGTCAAGGGGAGGGGTAAGGATTTTTTCGATGCCGCTTCTGCCTAAAACACAAGGAAGAGAGAGAGCAGTTTTGTCGAGGTCGTATTGGCCGGTGAGCGGGACGGAAAGGGGAACAATCTTTTTCTTGTCACGGGCAATGGTGTCAACGATGTGAGAGACCGCGGAGGCAATGCCGTAGTAGGTCGACCCTTTACCGGCGATGATTTTATAAGCATCGCGACGGGCTTCTTCTTCGGCCCAAGCTAGTTGTTCGGGGTTGATTTCGGCAAAATCTCTGAGAGGAGTGCCACCAACGGAAGCGATAGAGTTAGGAGCAAAAGAAGAGTCACCGTGTTCACCGAGTAAATAGGCGTGGATGCTGGTGGGGTTAACGGTAAGGAGTTTGGAGAGGTGAAAGCGGTAGCGGGAAGTGTCAAGGAGGGTGCCGGAGCCAAAGACCCGGCCGGGAGCGAGTTTGGCGAGCACGGAAGCGCGATAGGTCATGACGTCCAGAGGGTTGCTGACCACAAGAATGAGAGTGGAGGGCGCGTGTTTGACGATACGGGGGATGAGGGATTCTAAAATAGCGAGATTATCACGGGCGAGGTCGAGGCGGGTTTGGCCGGGTTTTTGGGAGGCACCGGCGGTAAAGATAACGAGATCAGTACCGGCAAAATCTTCAAAATTGGTGGAGGCGAGGAGGGTAGTACCCGGACAAAAGAGACTACCATGTTCGAGGTCAGCTTTTTCTCCTTCGGCTTTTTTAAGATCACGAGAGAAGAGGAGAATTTCACTAGCTAATCCACGAGTGAGAAGAGAAAAGGCGGTGGTGACGCCAACTCTTCCTAAACCAACGATGGCAACTTTGAAAGTTTCTTGTTTGAGCATTATTTCTAATATAGCAGGTTTTTGAGAGTGAGGAGAGAAAAGAGAATCAACAAGGCTTTTTTGCAGGCCGGGGGTGTGATAGGATAGAGGGCGTGCAGAAAAAGAATTTTCAGATTGCAATTGATGGGCCGGTCGCAGCGGGGAAAGGGACGGCGGCGAAGATTGTGGCCGCGAGACTCGGGTTTTTATACGTTGATACCGGAGCGATGTATCGCGGTTTGGCGTTATTGGTGAAAGAAAGGAAGCTAGAGTGGGAGGAGGAGGCGGCAATTGGGGAGTTGTTGGAGAAAGAAAAACCTCAAGTTGAGTTGACAATTCCGAAGGAAGAGGAAAAAGACGGTAGGCTTTGTACGGTAAAGTTAAACGGAGAGGACGTATCTTGGAAAATTAGAACCGAAGAGATTTCGCACGGAGTGTCGGTAATTACTCAATATGCGGGAGTAAGAGATTGTGTGACGCCGATGGCGAGGAAGATTGCCGAGACGCAGAATGTGGTAATGGAGGGGAGAGATATTACAACAGTGGTATTGCCAAAGGCAGACTTAAAAGTCTATATGGACGCGAAGCCAAGAGAAAGAGCAGAGAGGAGGTATCGAGAATTGTTGAGTCGAGGAGAAGATGTGGGGTTGGAAGCCGTATATCAGCAGCTTATGGAGCGGGATAAGCGGGATAGTGAGAGAGAAATTGCGCCGCTCAAAAAAGCGAAGGGTGCGTGGGTGTTGGATACGAGTGGACTCACAATTGAAGAAGTGGTGAACTTAATTATCGAGAAAGTAGAGACAATCAGACGAAATGGTATAAAGGAGAGAGAATGAAGAAATTGCGAGAAGAAGGACGCGAGCAACCAGAAAAAGAAGAGCGGGAAGAGAAGGAAACAACGCGGAAAGAGGGAGTGGAAAAAAGGAAGCGGGCGAAGAAAGCCGAAAAGCAGATGCGGTGGGCGGGACTAATCATGTTAATCATCGTGATGTTAATAGGATTTTTAATGTGGGTAAGTGGGGAAGTTAAAAAGAATATGGGGGCGGAACGCGCGCCAAAGTTGATGCCGAGTGCGAGCGTGAGCCAAGAGAAAGTGATTGTGAGGTAGAGCAATAAATAGTTGCCGAGAGAGGGGAGTATTCAAGGGTTTGGTGAGGAGGAGGGGGAGGGGCAAGAGAGACGAGGTTCGGTGCCGGGGAGAAAATATTCATAACGTTGTTCAGGAGGACAAGCGGTGTTGATCCGAACCATCTCAGCTGGAGGAGTAAAAGAAGAAGAGGGGGAGGAGTTGGCGAGAAGGGAGAGCATGGTGGAGTGCCAGATGGGACTGGCCCCGGTGATGCCGGACGCAACCGCAGACATGGGGGAGTTGTCATTGTTGCCAACCCAAGTGGCAACGAGAAAGTCAGGAGTGTAGCCAATGGTCCAGTTGTCGCGGAGGTTATTGGTGGTGCCGGTTTTGACGGCGACTTGGTAAGGGGAAAGATTGAGAACAGAGTGGAGACCAAAAGCAGGAGCACGGGCGTTGTTGTCTGCGAGAATGCTGTTGATGAGAAACGATACGGAGGCGGGAAGAACTTGTTTGGGAGAGGTAGAGGAACCTTCGACTTTTAAAGAAGGTAGCTTGTTTTTGAGGAGGGTAGAAAGATTGGAATTAGTGGGTGAGAGATTGGTAAGATTGTGGCCGTTATGATCGGTAACAGAGAGAATGGCTTTGAAGGGGATTTTGTAACCATTGTTGGCAAAGACGGAGTAGGCCTGGGCAAGGTCATACATGGTGACTTCGCCACCACCAAGAGTGAGGGAGAGACCAAAGCGAGAAGAGTCTTCCCAGGTCGTGATGCCGAGGGTGCGGGCAAGAGTAACTAAGTTATTAATACCAAGATGATTGAGGAGTTTGATGGCGGGGACGTTATAGGAGGAAGCGAGGGCGGTGCGCAAAGTTACGCGGCCATGAAAAGTGTTGTCGTAGTTTTTGGGACAGTAGTTGGGTTGGCCGGGAATGACAAAACAAACGGGGGAGTCTTCAAGATAGGCAGAGGGGGCATAACCTTGCATAAAAGCGAGAGCATAGGTCAAGGGTTTAATGGCGCTACCAGGTTGACGAGGTTGCAGTACCACATTAACTTGGCCATCGTGTTCGGTATCAAAGAAGTCGTGAGAGCCGACCATGGCCAGGATTTCACCTGTGGGGGGATTAACGATGAGACCGGCAGCGTTATTGACGTGAAGGGAGCTGAGGTTGTTAAGTTCGGTTGAGATGGCATTTTCGAGGATGAGTTGTTGATCGAGGTCAAGGGTAGTCGTGACGGTGAGGCCACCGCGGCTAACTAAGTCTTCACCGAATTGCTCGACCAGGAGATTTTTAAGGTACATCACAAAGTGGGGAGCAAGGATGTTGGTGCCTTTTGGTTTGAGATTGAGAGGTTCATTTTTAGCCGCGAGAGCGGCGGATGAGGAGAGGTAGCCCGCTTCAACCATCCCGTCAAGGATTTCAGCTTGACGGGATTTTGCGAGGTAGGGGTGGGTACCTAAGGGTGAGAGAGTAGTGGGGGCAACCGGGAGACCAGCTAGAAAAGAGGCTTCAGCAAGGGTGAGATCAGGAGCGTGTTTACCAAAATATTGAAGTGAACCCTCTTCAATGCCATATGCAGTCCCGCCGTAGGGGACGTAGTTAAAATACATTTCGAGAATTTGGTCTTTTGAGTAGAGGCGTTCGGTCCAGAGGGCCAGGAGACCCTCTTTGAGTTTGCGAGTGAAACTTTTTTCGGGAGAAAGGAGAGCGTTTTTGATGAGTTGTTGAGTGATGGTGGAGCCACCTTGGAGGGGGCAGTCTTTCGAAAAGGGTGGGCAGGAGAAGAGATTGTTAAAAGTAGCGCGGGTAATACCTTTAAGAGAGAGACCGAGGTGGGAGTAAAAATTTTTATCTTCGGCAACGAGAGTCGCGTTGATTAGGAAGGAGGGAAGTTCAGAAAGAGAGATAAGACTGCGATTTTGATCGCGGTAGATTTGGTAGAGGAGGCGACCTTGACGGTCATAGATTTTGGTGGAAAGAGAAGGAGGGGAAGAGGTAAGAAGATGGGGATTGGGAAGACCGCGGAGAATAAACCAATAAAAGCTGAAAAAAAGAAGAAAAATAAAGAGGAGAGATAGGGAGGAAAACAAAGATGGCGGAGAGAGAAAAAGGCGGAAGGAGGGACGAAAACGAAAACGTTTAAGGTGAAGAGAAATTTGGAGGTGGGGAAGAGGAGGAGGGGAGAGGTGAGAAAGAGAGGAGAAAAGACGTTGAGTAAAAAGATACAACAATTTGAGGTAGGTGAAGAGGAGAAGGAGGGAAAAAGTGAAGAGAAAAAAGAGAGGTTTACCGATTAACTCAAGAGGGTAGAAAAGAAATTTTAGTTGAGAGTGTTCCCGTTGGACCATTTAATTTAGTATAAAGCGGGAGGGGGAAGAGAACAAGAAGAAAAAGGGCTAATTGGGATTGAGAGAAGAAATTAGTGACCAGAGAGAGGGATTGGAGCCTTCGTAACCAAGGGCCCAAAAAGCGATTCCACCCAGGCCGGCCGATTTAACCAGTTCAAGCTTGAGTTTAATGGAGTCAAGATTCTCGTAGTAGATTTGGGAGACCACAACACCATTCTCGCGGCGAATGGCATAGGGAGTCAAGGTAGTGCGATCCCAAAGTATTTCAAGAGAATTGGTATTAATTAGTTCTTGAATACGGGCAAGCGAAGCGACCGCCCCACGACTAGAAGTGGCAACGTATTTAGTGGAATCATTGACTTTCCATTCGTAGCCATAGAGAGGAATACCAAGGAGAATTATTGACGGGGGGATCAGTTTGCTAATCTCGGCGAGATTAGTGAGAACGTCGTGTTCAAAGAGGTAGCCGGCACCGCGCAGGGGAGCGTTGGGGCCAGTTTTGTCATCGCCAGGGAGAGTATAGTCATAAGTCATAACGACAAATTGGTCGACAGAAGGAGCAAGAGCCGAGAGATCCCAAAGACGAAGACGGGAGGCAGCGGAAGGATAGATGCTGACGGATAAATGAAGGTGGCGAGGCATTAGTTCGGTCGCAAGTTCTTGAATAAAAAGCGTGAAGTTCTGGCGAGTGGAGGGAGGGGGTGATCCAAGAGGTTCAAAGTCGATGTTGACGCCGATCGATTGGCTTTCAGTTATAAGAGAGAGAATGGTATGGATGGCGGTTTGACGAGCAGAGGGAGAGTCGAGGAGGGAGGAAAGGGCAGGGGAATCTTCTGAAACAAAAGTGAGGATAAGTGAAGGGAAGGGACAGGGAGAAAGAGAGGGGTCAAGACATTTGGTCATCCGTTTGTAGTTGGTATAGCCAGGTTCTTCTTCGCGGGGATTTAGGTGAGAGACAAGATTCCCTGATTCATCTAGCTGAAGGGCAAAATAGGCGAGCGAAGTGAGAGCGGGGAGAGAGTCGGACGAAAGCTTTTTCAGATTCCAGTAAGGGAGAAAGCCAAGCACAGTATAGGAAGAAAGTGGGGTGGAGTGAGAGGGGAGAGGAGAGCTGAGGGGAGAGAAAGGCAGTTTGGGAGGTAGTAATAAAAAGACAAAGAAAGCGATCAACACCAGGAGGGGCAAGAGGAGGAGAGTTTTTAGCTTTGTCATGGAGTAAGCGGATTAATAAAGGTAGAGAGAGGAACGAGAGCGGGTGTTTGTTCGTAACCTTCGGGATAGGCTTCACAATTGAGGCAGTAGTCGACGGAAAAGGGATCTTTCGCGAGCAGATGATTTTGTAATTCAACGTTGTCAAATTCTTCAGGTTTTTGAGGAGGGTGATGGGTGTCACGATTGATCCAAATATCTTTTTGTTCAAAAAGAGAAACAGTGGGGACGGTGCCAGATAAAAAATATTCATAACGGGGAGGGCACGGATTGTCGGCGGGAGGTAAAACACCGGAGTCAGCACAAACGCTAGCACCTTCGATTCCGGTTGTGGGTTTATAAGGATCGCTCGAAGGAAGATCGCGGAGAGCGTATTTCGTGAGGTCTTGCCAGATGGGACTCGCGCCGGTGATGCCGGAGGCTACATAACTCATGGGGGTGTTGTCATTATTGCCAACCCAGACGGCAACCAGCCGCGAGTTGGTGTAGCCAATGGTCCAGTTGTCGCGCAGATTATTGGTGGTGCCGGTTTTGACCGAGACGGTGTGATGGGGGATGTTAAGAACTGAGGAGGGGCCGAAAGCGGCGGAGCGAGCGTTGTTGTCGGAGAGAATGTGAGAGATAAGGAAGGCGGTTTGGGGAGAGAGAATTTTTTCTGGAGTGCTGACATCGGGGAGGGTGTCGCGAGTAGATTCAACGAAGGAGGCTTTGCCGGCGGGGAGATATTCTTCAAGAGTTTTCCCAGTGTGATCTTCGACTTTGAGAATGGGAGTTAGGGGAACTTTGGTGCCGGAGTTGGCAAAAACTCCAAAAGCAACGGCCATGTCGGTCATGGTCACTTCGCCACCACCAAGAGTGAGGGAGAGACCATATTGAGAGGGGTCGGTCCAACTTTGAATCCCCATTCTTTGGGCAAAAGAAACAAAGTTTTCAAGCCCATTGAGGGCAAGGACTTTGACGGCGGGAATATTATAGGAATTGCCGAGTGCAAAGCGGATTTGGACAGGACCGCGAAAGGTGTTGTCATAGTTTTTTGGGCAGTAGTCAGGTTGAGAGTCAACTTGAAAACAGACAGGAGCGTCCAACAGCATGGTTGAGGGGGTGATAACTTTAGTTTCGAGGCCGAGAGCATAATTAAGCGGTTTGATCGAGCTACCCGGTTGGCGAAGGCGGGTGGTGACATTGACTTTGCCGTCAATATCGGGGTCGAAGTAATCGCGTGAGCCAACCATTGAGAGAATTTCGCCGGTTTCAGGATTAGTAATGAGGGCGGCGCCGTTCGTGACTTTGAGTTTTTGAAGAGAAGTAATTTCGGCGGAAAGGGAGGCTTGGGCGGCATTTTGAAGATCTAGGTCAAGGGTTGTTGTGACGCGAAGCCCGCCCATTTCAAGTTGTTGGATGCCGTATTTATTTTCAAGAATTTCTTTGACATACATGACAAAGTGGGGAGCGAGAATGTTGGTTTCGGGAGGAGCATAAGAAAGGGCTTGGTTTTTGGCGGTCAAAGATTCTTCGGGAGAGAGATATTTGTCCGCAACCATGGCATCGAGAACTTGGGCTTGGCGGTTTTTGGCAGAGTCGGGATTAGCAAAGGGGGAGTAGCGAGAAGGGGCTTGAGGAAGACCGGCAAGCAGGGCGGCCTCTTCAAGAGAAAGGTCGCGGGCGTTTTTATTGAAGAAGCGGTGAGCGGCAGCTTCGATGCCGTAGGCAGTCCCGCCATAGGGAATGTGATTGAGGTACATTTCAAGGATTTGGGCTTTGGAGTAAAGTAGTTCGGTGGCAAGAGAGAGAACAGCCTCTTTGATTTTGCGAGAGATGGTGCGTTCGGGAGTGAGGAGAGCAACTTTAACCAGTTGTTGGGTGATGGTTGAGCCCCCTTCAAGACGCTGACCGGTCAAGGTTTTGTAAGCAGCGCGGAGGATGCCGCCGGTGTCGAAACCGTGATGATGATAGAAGTTTTTATCTTCGATTGCAATGGTTGCTTCCACAACATAGGGGGGGAGATCGGCGAGCTTAATGGGGGTGCGGTTTTCATCAGCATAGATTTTATAAAGGAGTTCTCCATGGCGGTCGAGAATTTCGGTGGAGATGGGATAGAGGTCTTTTTCGAGGTTGCGGGGGGAAGGAAGGTCGCGGAGAAAGTAGAGAGCAGAGAGGAGGAAAAAACTGATGAGGGCGAGATAGAGATAGGGAATGCCATGGAAGCGATATTTAAGGAGATGAGGAGTCTTCTTGTTTAAGTGCAAGTGCGCGCGTAGACGAGTTAACTTGGCTTTAAGAAGGTTAGTAGGTAGAACCGGAGACGAGGAAAGTTTTTGGCGAGTTTTTTTCCGTTTGGACATAGGGGTATTATAACCGACTTTAATTAGTGATATACTCGCGTTTATCTTATGAAGATTAAGTATCGGAATATTGTTGTTTCGGGATTGCCAGGAGCAGGGTCGACGACTTTGGCAAAGAAGTTGGCGAAAGAGTTGGGGTGGGAGTATTTTTCGGGAGGGGAGTTCATGCGAGCTTATGCAATTGAAAAGGGTTTGTTTGACGGCAAGAGCAAGACACACCACTACGCAACGGTTTACAGTGAGGATTTTGACAGACAGGTGGATTATGGAATGAGAGAGAAGCTAATGAAAAAGGGGGGAGTGGTTTATGATTCATGGTTGTGTGGGTTTTTAGCACAAGGAGTTCCCGGGGTTTTCAAGATTTTATGTACTTGTTCTGATGACGTTGTGAGGGTAGACCGGATTGCCAATCGGGACGAACTGACGATAAAAAAGGCGAAAGAGCATATTTTTGATCGGGAGAGAAAAAACGTCGACAAGTGGAGAAAGATGTACGGACGGGAGTGGGAAGAGTGGGTTGTGAAGCCAGGATTCGTGGAGAAACAGAAAAAACCCTATTATTGGTACCCAGAAATGTACGACTTGGTGATTGATACGTTTAAAGCAAGCAAGGAAGAAGCCTATGCACAAGCGAGGCAGTTTGTCTCTGGATAAGTTGATAATTTAGCCTGGAAATGATAGAATCTGCAGATTGTGATAAGCAAAGCGAACGGAAACTCCATTGCGCGCGCGGTTCACGCAAATTTTCCTAAACAAGTTGCGTTTTTGTCAACGTTGGTTAAGGCAAAAAGTCCTAATCCATATACCCCTCAGGACTCTCCTCTGCATGAGCCGGTTGAGAAAGAAGTGGCGGAGTTGATTCATAACAAGTTGGACGAAGAGGGCTTAAAACCTAAATACATGGGGATGAGTAAAGAGAGGCCGAATGTGGTCGTAGAGTGGGGGTACAAACGGGCGAGAAATTCATTAATGCTAAATGGACACATGGATACGGTTCCACCGGAGGGGAACGACGTGATTTCACCTTATTCTGGTTCGGTCAGGGGAGGGAAGATTTATGGGCTTGGGGTGTTAGACATGAAGGGGAGTTTGTCAGCATATATATATGCAGTTAAAGCTTTAAAGGAGATGGGAGTGAAGCTAACCGGAAAGTTGTTGATGACTTTTGTGGTTGATGAGGAATCGGGGGCTTGTAGCCAATATGGGACACAGTATTTGCTGGAGAAAGGGATAGTTGCCAGAACTTGTCTCATTGGTGAAAATGGGACGAAGTATGTGAGAGTTGGGCAACGGGGAGGGTATCGATTTAAGCTCATAACAAAGGGTGAGAGTGTACATACGGGAGTGTCGGCGTGGGAAAAAAAGGAGACGGGACGGAATGCGGTGGTAGAAATGGCGGCGGCAATTGAGGCCTTGAAGGATTTGGAGATTCCATATAAGGCGAGTAGAACGTTTTTGGGACGAAAACCAGTCTTTACTTTTCCGACAAAGATTACGGGAGGAACGTCGATAAACGTGGTGCCGAACGAATGTGTGGCGTTTGGAGATGTCAGGTTGCTGCCTGGAAACTCGGATTCACAAGTTAAAATGTTGATGGTTGAAAGGTTACAGAAACTTGGTATTCAATACGAAATAGTTGACTTGATGTTCGTGCCGGCGGTGGAGATTGATCCAAAAGAGCAAATTGTGGAGACGGTTCAGAAGGAAGCGGGTGAGGTGTTAGGGACGACTCCCCAAACGAAGGGATCGGGGCCGGGAACGGACGGATGGATGATGGTGAAGAGGGATATTCCGACAATATTTGGATTTGGACCGGATGGGGGTGGAGAACATGGGCGAGGGGAGTGGGTAGAGTTGGCGTCACTTGAGAAAGTGACGGAGATTTATGCGAGGGTGATACTAGATTATTTAGGCTAGGGTAGAATGGAGTTATGAAAGGAACGTGGATCTTACCACTGTTGTTGTTGTTTTTGGGGTTTGGAATAGGAGCAGTATCGCTATATGAAGCGTCGGTAGCCGGCTTTATGAAACAGATGGGACTGGTGGGGGCGGATTTTGAGGTGACGATGGTAAAGGAAAGAATAGAAGGGATGAGACAAGAAATTGGAGAGGATTCCGGTTGTGACTTATTAAGTAAGGGAATCGATTCGGTTAAATATGTTTTGAGTAAAGAACCCGAAAAAATCCAAATGGCTTTTGAGTTGGGAGAACAAAGAATGGAGTGTGGGGTGAGGATGCTTGCAGACGAAAGGGTAAGTGAGGGAACATACGAAATTGTGAAGGGAATGGGATATATAGCACGAGGTTATCAACTGATTGGGGAAAACACAGAAAGTCAACCGGGGGGTTGTGGGTTATTATCCGGGGAAGAAAAAAACTTGTTTGTAAACAGAATTTTAACAACGACGACAGGGAAGGTGTATGAAATCATCTCAGCAAAATGGCGAGAGACAGAGGAACAAGGTAAAGTGGTAAGAGAGAGGTGTTTTGCAGAACAACAAGAAATGCGATAGAGTAGAATAGTTTTAGACAAGCAGATTTGAAAGCGAAGGAAGTTGGTGTAATTCCAACTCTGTGCCGCAACTGTAATAGACAGGAACTTCCTAGCAAATCGCCTTTATTTAGGTCCTCCGAGCGAGAGGATGAAGGGGGTTTTTGGTGAAGAGAGAAATAGATTTTTCCGGTCAAGAACAAGAGTGTGGAAAGCAGTATTCGTTGTGGTATTACTGGTGGATGCAGGAGTATTCCCGGGTAGGAAAGGAAGTATTGGGTGAAGCAATAAGATCGAATAATGAGACGTGGGCGGCGGAGCACGTGTTTAAAGCCAACTACCACGAGTTTGAGCTCGAGCTTGTTAACGGAGAGTTAAGGTCACCTAATTTTGGAAGTAAAACACTTATCGAGATGTGCGAGGACGCAGTTACAATTCGAGAAAGAGCTGGGGTTGATTTAAAGCGGGTAGAGAGTGAGAAAATCGGGGTGGGGGAGTTGGAGGCGATCATGGGAAAGATGCGAGTTGGAGAGACGGCGGTTCTCATTAGTCCTCAGGATCCCAGTGACCAAAACATGGGTGAGTACAACATGGTTTATGTGTATGAGAAGCGAGAAGATGGCAGAGTAAGAGGGGCGGCGATAAGAGACGAGATAAGCAGGGTAGAGGATTTAAGAGTTCTAGCGAACTATTTATCGGGAGTAAGTAGTTGGGAGCGCGCGAGTCATTTAGAGTTTGTGGCACAGCCGTTTGCAACGCATTTAAGATATGACGAGGTGGTGAAGGAAGTAGGGATAGAGAAAAGAGATCAGGTGCCGGGTTGGGTCGAAGAAATGGCGGGAGGAGTAGTTGAGGCGATGCTTAAAAAGTTAGAAGAGGGAAGGGTAGAGAAGGCAAAAGAAATTTTTGACGCATACCAAATGGCGGTGAAGACGAGGTATGAGAAGGAGAAGAGGGGTGACAATAATATTGTATGGATAGAGCCACTACAAATGATAACGAGTGAGGAGTTGTGGATGAAAGCACAAAGAAGCTTTTTAGTAGCTGGAGGAGGCGAGATGGTGGAGGCGGGAGGAGCGTGTGGAAGGGGGGAGATCGGGCTCAGAAATGAGCTCGTGGACAACAACCTGACGTCTGGACTAATGGGAGTGGAAGAGGCGCAGTTGAAGGTAGAGGAAAGTTATTCGTTTGACCACGAAGGGAAGTGTGTGATGTGTAAAGTTGATCCAAAAAAATTGGGTCCGTGCAATATTTGTCGCGATTGTGATCGAAAAATTCGTCAGCAGGCTAGCTAATAAATTTGCTCCTCTTTGATATATTCATTGCTAGTTGACAGCCACTACGAATAGCGTTTACGCTATAACTCCTGCACTATACTTAGTGCATTTTATTTTGAAAGGAAAATGATGCATTGTCCATATTGTCAATCTGAAAACACGAGCGTGTTGGAGAGCCGGATCGCTGAGGACGGTGCGACAATGCGGAGGCGGAGGGAGTGCCCAAAATGTGAGAAGCGGTTTACCACCTATGAGCGGGCGGAAGGGGTAGATATTAGGGTGATCAAGAAGTCAGGAAAGGTCGAGAATTTTGACCGGGAAAAGTTAAAACACGGAGTGATGAAGGCAACTTGGAAAAGACCAGTGACGATGGAAGAGATTGAGGGTTTGATCGACGAGGTGGAGGGAGTGTTGCGGAAGAAGTCGAGCATGGAAGTGAGGTCTTGGGAGATTGGAAACTTGGTGATCAATCGACTGAAAAAATTAGATCCACTCGCGTATTTGCTTTTTGCTTCGGTGTACAGAGACTTTCAATCGCTAGAGGATTTTCAAGAGGAGATTAATAAATTAGAGGAGCTAGAGACTACATGAAACTCACGAAGCTTGATCCACAAGCGGCGTCGATCATGGTGAATCGGTATGCACTTCGTGACGAGACTGGACAACTAGTAGAGTCACCTTCGGAAATATTTTTAAGAACGGCGAGAGTGGTCGCCGAGGCGGAGAACAACTATCGTAATGGACTTGGAGTAATGGAGGCGAAGGAGAAGTTTTTTGAACTAATGTACGAGAAGAGGTTTATCCCGAACGGGAGGACGATGGCAAACGCAGGGACCAAATATGGGCAACTAGCTAATTGTTTTGTGATGCCGATAGAGGACGATTTAGGAAGAGGAACGGACAGTATATTTTCGGTGCTCAGGAAGGCAATTTTAACTCTACAAACGGGGGGAGGAGTGGGATTTTCGTTTGGGGCGATCAGACCGAAGGGCGCAAGTATTGGGAGCGGGAGGGGTAAGGCAACGGGAGCGGTGTCATTTATTAAAGTGTTTGATACGGCTTTTTGGGTGATTGGACAAGGAGGGGGGAGAAGAAGTGCAGCGATGGCTGTCTTACCCGTGTGGCACCCGGATATTTATGAGTTTATTAGAGCGAAGGGGAGTGAGGGGGTGATTAGCAACTTTAATATCTCGGTCGCGATTACGGATGAGTTTATGCGGGCCGTTAAAAAGGACGAAGATTTTGCACTCAGGCATCCGGAGAACGGAAGTTTGTGGAAGATGGTTCCCTCCCGAGCGTTGTTTGAGGAGATTGTAAAACAAGCTCACAGTAACGGAGAGCCTGGGATGTTGTTTATTGACGCGGCGGAGCGAGATAATCCAGTGCCGGAACTATATAAACTTGAAGCAACTAACCCATGTGGAGAGCAGTGGCTTGGGAAGTACGAGAATTGTTGTTTGGGAAGCGTAAATTTGAGAGAGCACGTGAAGAAGGTGGGGAAGCAGAAAAGGGGAGGGAAAAGCGAGCAGGGATACGAAGTAGATTGGGAGAAACTGAAAGAAACCGTGCATTTGGGGGTGAGGTTTTTGGATAACGTGATTGATGCGAACAAGTATGTGACGGCGGTGCCAGAACTCGAGGAAGCGGCGCACAAAATAAGAAGAATTGGGTTGTCGGTCATGGGCCTCTCAGACATGATGTATGAGTTGGGGGTGAGGTATGGAAGTGGAAAAGGGTTGGAGCTAACCTCACAAGTAGCCGAGTTTATCCGCTATGAGAGCATGACGGCGAGTTGTGAACTTGCTAAACACCGAGGATCTTTTCCGGCGATTAATGAGAGTATTTATGCAAAAGAAAACTTTAGTTTTGAACCGAAGAAACCAGTGGTTAAACACACAAGCGATTTTGGGAGACCAAGGTTAGATTGGAAAAAACTAACGGAAGAGATCAAGAAGAATGGAATTAGGAACGGGGCTCAAACGACGGTGGCACCAACCGGAAGTATTGCGACTATTATGGGACTGGAAGGGTATGGGTGTGAACCGGTGTTTGCACTTTCTTATGTGAGACACACAAGAGAGGGAGCGGAGCACGAAGGAAAGGAGTGGAGAGACATTTATTATGAGAGTGGTTTATTTGAGAAACAATTGATTCGAGAAGGACTAACAAAAACCGAGCGAAGAAAGATTTATGAACTGGTGAGAAATAACAAAGGAAGTTGTCAGGGGGTGAAAGGGGTTTCGAAAGAAACGCAAGCGATTTTTGTAACGGCAGGAGATTTAACGGTGGAGGAGCATGTGAAGATGCAAGCGGCGATGCAGAGACATATAGACAATTCAATCAGTAAGACAGTGAACTTTCCGGCAACAGCTACCGAGAAAGAGGTGGCAAGAGCTTATATGCAGGGATGGGAGTTGGGTCTCAAGGGGATGACCGTGTATGTTGAAGGGTCGAGAGAACAAGTGGTTTTGGAAAGCAAGGGACCGTTTGAAGCTAACGGGGAGAAAAAAGTCACAGTGGAGGAGCTTTGTCCTGAGTGTGGAGGGCCACTCAGAACTGAAGAGGGGTGTGTGACCTGTCCGTCGTGTGCATATTCGAGGTGTGATAAATAGGTAATCTGTTGTATGGCAAGACCAAAAATTGTTGAACCAGAATTAACGGTGAATGCACGAGAGATCGTGAAGAAGCGTTATCTTAGGACCAATATGCAGGGGAAGTCGATCGAAACTCCGGGAGAGATGTTGTGGAGAGTGGCGTATCACATGGCAAAAGCGGAAGTTAACTGGAAAGGAAATGGGATTGTAATGGAGACAGCAAAGAAGTTTTATGCGCGGATGATAACTCTCAAAATGGTGTGTGCGGGGAAGGCAATGTTCGAGGCGGGAAATCCGGGAGGAACGGGGCAACTTTCAAGTTGTTTTGTGTTGCCGGTTGAGGATTCGATTGACACGATCTTTAAAACACTTGGGGATGCGGCGGTAGTACACAAAAACAATGGGGGGACGGGGTTTAATTTCAGCAAGATTAGACCACACGGAGACAAAGTTAAGAATGTCCCGGGAGCGGCCAGTGGGCCGGTAGATTTTGTGAAGGCTTATTCGGCAGCACTATCAGCGATTTTGCAAGGAGCCAAGAGACAGGGGGCGAATATAGGGATTTTGAACGTGGATCATCCGGACATTGAGGAGTTTATTTTAATGAAAGAGAAGGATGGGACGATTAAGAACTTTAATATTTCGGTAGGGATTTCGGACAAGTTTATGGAAGCGGTCGAGCAAAATAAAGATTGGGAGCTTCGAAACCCAAGGACGAAAGAAGTGGTGAGGAAAATTAAAGCGAAGAAGTTGTTCGAGATGATCGCTCAGCAAGCGTGGAAGACGGGGGATCCGGGACTGGCGTTTTTAGACACCATCGAAGAAGGCAATACGATGCCGCAATATGGAAGAGTAGATGCGTGTAATCCCTGCGGAGAGATCTACCTGTTTCCGTATGAATCGTGCAATTTAACAAGTATTGATTTGGCGAGACATTTGAAGAAAAAGCAGGGAGAATGGGAGGTAGATTTTGCGGAGTTAAAAGAGACGGTGAGACTGGGAGTAAGGTTCTTGGACGACATGATTGAAGTGAACGCGTATCCAATTAAAGAGATCGAGGACGTCGTCAAGAAGGGGAATAGAAGAATAGGTCTTGGAGTGATGGGATTTGCACATTTATTGTACAAACTGAAGATTTCGTATAACTCGACAGAAGCGGTGAAGATCGCCAAAGAGCTTGCTAAGTTTATTTATGAGACAGCGAAGGAGATGAGTGAGGAGTTAGCTGAAGAAAGGGGGAGTTTCCCGAACTGGGACCTTTCGATATACCCGGCAAAGGGACAACCAATGCGCAACTGCGCAGTGACGATGGTTGCGCCAACAGGGACGATTTCAATGATGGCTGATACTAGTAGTGGGATTGAGCCGGTGTTTGCGTTAGTTACCAAGCGAAGGACTTTTTACGAAGACAATACGCAAAATCACTCAACGAGAGAAATGATCATGATAGACCCGGTGTTTGAAGAGTACATAAAACAAAAATATCAAGGAAAGCTGAGTGAGTATAAGGCGGTGTTAGCAAAAATAGCTCAGGGAGATTTAAGCGATTTGAGTGAGGAAGAGAAAAAGATCTTTGTCACCACTTACCAAATTGCGCCGGAGTGGCACGTCAAAGTGCAAGCGGCCTGGCAAACATATTTTGACAACTCGATTAGTAAGACGGTGAATTTCGCCAAAGAGGCGACGGTGGAAGAGGTAAAGAGTGTTTATCTATTAGCGTGGAAAATGAAGTGTAAGGGGATTACGATCTATCGAGATGGAAGCAAGGATGACCAAGTGTTGGTGAGTAAAGCGGAGAAAAGCGAAAAAGAAGTTAAACACTTTGATATTTGTGGGGAGTGCGGAGGGAGACTACAAAAGGAAGAAGGGTGTAGTAAGTGTATTGATTGTGGGTACTCGGTCTGTGGATAGAAAGGAAAGAATGACAGAAAAAATACTGAAAATAATTAAGAGAGACGGAAGGGTAGTGCCGTTTGAGAAAGCAAAGTTGGTGGCGGTCATTGCAAAAGCCGGGCTTGGGACGGGTGAGTTTGGAGAGAAAGAGGCAAAAAGACTGGCGGAGATTGTCGTAGTACTTGTTGAGAAATCTTTGAAAGAGAAGGAGTTGCCACAAGTAGAAAAAGTGCAGGATATTGTCGAGCAGGTCTTAATGGCAGCTCAGCATTTTGTGACGGCTAAAGCCTACATTTTATACAGACAGGCACGAAGTGAACAAAGACGAGTAGAGAGACTGATTGGGGTAACGGATGACCTAGATTTATCAGTCAACCAACTAAAGGTACTGGAAAGTCGGTATTTACTAAAGGATGAAGAGGGAAGGGCAATTGAGACTCCGTCGGAGATGTTTCGAAGAGTGGCAAAGACGCTGGCGGCAGTCGAGAAGGATTACAAAACAACCAACACAAAGAGACAGAAAATTGAAGACGATTTTTATCAAGTGATGAGTAAGCTCGAGTTTTTGCCGGCGGGAAGGACACTGAACAATGCGGGGACGCCTCAGTCGCAACTCGCGAGTTGTTTTGTGTTGCCAGTTGAGGACTCAATGGAGGCGATATTTGAGAGTGTGAAGTGGATGGCACTCGTGCACCAAACCGGGGGAGGAACGGGGTTTAATTTTAGCAAGTTAAGGCCAAAGGGAGACCAAGTAACGAAGTCAACGGGAGGGTTTGCAACCGGACCGATTTCATTT
>Ga0172375_10002364_pt1 | contig 29469 bp, 38 predicted proteins | sample LakKiv1m_FD_114537 | JGI IMG/M metagenome (GOLD analysis project Ga0172375, IMG submission 114537) | Freshwater microbial communities from Kabuno Bay, South-Kivu, Congo - kab_092012_11.1m | ecosystem: Environmental > Aquatic > Freshwater > Lake | place: Democratic Republic of the Congo... | reverse complement strand
AAAATATACTTGTTTTGAAGAGCCAGAAAATTCTTAATTTTCTGGACCCGGATTGCGCATTAGATGCTGAAAGCATTTGAATTGAACTGGGTTCAATTTCTTCAAAATATACTTGTTTTGAAGTTTCCAAAATTTAGAATAAATTTTTAGAACCCGGCTGGCGCATAAAAATATAAAAAATAAAAAAGAAAGAAAAAGAGTAAAATTTAGTTTACTCTATTAATACGCTTCTTTCTTCATCTCGTTTCTTTGCAATTGCTCTGCTTGTGCTTATCAAAGGTTCGTATAGATTCTGTGCTTGAGCTTCTGTAAAACCCAAATCAGCCATTACGCCAAGATAATCATCTGCAGTAAGTCTGCAACCAGGATTAACTCCAAAGTATACTCGAGTTTCTCTCGCAGATCGTTTGTTTTCAATCTTCTGAGTAAGAATATCTCCATATTTTGGATTTTCTTCGCAGAATTCTGCAACAGCTTCTTTAATCTGTCTTGCTTGAAGCTTATCTTCGAATTCAACTCTAGCATAAACTCTTTCTCCGCTATAGCTGCCGTTAGGCAAAGCCAGAGAACCAGCAAATTTAGGTTTCATTCTTTTTAGTTTTCCATCAAGACTAGATGTAACTATGTTAAATCTATCCATTGCATTTAATCGGATAATTTGTCTTTCTAATTGTTCTGTCATTTTTTTACCTCCTTATCTAATTTATTTAAGTGTCCAATTTTCTTATAATTTCTAAAATCCTCAAGAGTAATGTACAATGTTGAGTGATATTTTTTCAATTCAGGCCGTTTTTCTATTAGAATAATCATATATTCCGGAGAACGATGAATGCATTGATGCGCAATTTCTGTTGTTAACTCATTTAAAGTCATGGGTCCTGCAACAACATCTGTTAATTCTTCATTGCATTTTGCGCGAACATTATCAATTACTCTAGGTAATTTCTCATGGTCTGTATGTTGTATTTGTTTTTTCATATAATAAGACTTGAAAGAAAGCATATTAATTTAAGAGGTGATAAAACTCACCACACTAAGAAAGATTTATATATCTAAAAATATTCAAACTAACATGGAATCCATAGAAAACATCAAAGAATATATTCGCAAAGCAGGACTAACTGAAAATGAATCCAAAATATATCTTGCCTTATTAGAATTCGGTCCAAATCAAGCCGGAATAATATCACGAAAATCCGGCTTGCATAGAAGAGTTGTTTATGATACGACTGAAATGCTAATTAAAAAAGGACTAATTGGATACATACAAAAAAATAATAAAAAACTCTTTCAAGCCAGCAATCCAAACAGAATTCTTGAAATTATAAAAGAAAAAGAAGCTTCTATAACCGATATTCTTCCGCAGATGCTTGCAATGTACAATCAAACACAGGAAAAAGAAGAAACAAATTTTTACAAAGGCAAAAATGGATTAAAAACAGTTTTCGAGGACCAATTGCAAGAATCAAAAAATAAAGAAATTCTTATTATCAGCCCATTTCCCATGGCTTATGATATTCTTCCATTTTATTTTAAATGGTTTGACAAAAGAAGAGCAGAGAAGAAGATTCACGTAAGAATAATCTTTCATAAAACATCTTCAGAAGCAAAACTTCCAAAAATTCCCTTAAGTGAAATCCGTTTTCTTTCTGAAAAATATGCCTCTCCAATGGCAATAAATATCTATGGGGATAAAGTTGCAATAATCCTCTGGAGCAAAGAAAATCCTTTTGCTATTACCATAAAGAACAAAGATATTTCTGAAGGTTATAGAAAAAACTTCGAACTAATGTGGCGAATAGCCAGAAAATAAAGGAAGGTTGAGTGTCAAGGAAAACTTGGTTTCCTTACAGTGGAAGATTGCTAAAAAATAAGGCTCGCTTCGCTCGCCCAATTTAAGAGAGGCTTCGCTTATTTAACGATTATTAATAATTCATCAAACCAAAGATTATTACTGCATTAAACACAATTCGGCTTGCTCAACCTTTCCTCGCTTAACTGCTCACAACTTTTATTCCAAAACATATAGAATTATTAATATTTATTAATTATACAAAGTCTAACTCTACCTTATTCCTTATCTAAATCTCTTAAACCTGCGGAAAGTTTAGGCAAATTATTCATAAACATCTGCATAATCTCTTTATCTGTAGAATTTTTTGACATTTTTTTAAGTTTGAGAACTTCTGTAGCAGAAGCCAAACCGACTATTTTCATATCAGGATTAACCTGAAGAGTATTCATAATATATCTTATAATTTCTTCTTCAAGAGCCATAGGATTTTTGGTTTTATACTCCAAAGCTTTTGTAGCCGCATTCACCATTAAAAATTCAGCGTCTTTTTTCATCTAAAGAAGAGGTTTATCTAAGTTTAAAAGGATTTATGTAGAAAATTGTTATATTGCGGGCGTTCCAAGAATAGATTCTTTTCTTATTTTCAGTTTCACTGGCTTTTCCTCCGCAGAAGAAGCTTCTGTTTTAGTTCTAATATAGACTGCAAAAGCGTCAGAAGATTTATTTTCCTCATTTAATTTTCTTTCAGGAATGGAGGATTGAAGTAATCTAAAATTATTTTTACCAAAATGTTCTTCAAGAATGCCCTTTAAATTACCCCAATTAATATCAGCAGTTAAAACAACGTATTCTAAATAAGCAAATCCATTAGCAAGATAGACTGCTTCTTCACCTAAAGAAAGAGGATATTTACCTTTTTTCGATTCAATACCTTCATAATTCTTATTTAATGTTGTCTGATACTCTACTCTTTTTTCAGCTCTGTAAAGCCCTTCTTGAATTTCTGGAGCAGTCATACGAACGCACTCAATACAAATTGACTTTTAAACATTTATATACAGAAAAAAGAGCCGTATTATTTTAACTCATCCGCAACACTTTTAGCATATTTATGCGCTAAATGAAGAGGTTCTGGAAGCTTATGTGGCTGTTTGATAAAGATTTTAACTAATTCATAAGAAGTATTAAGAGATATTCCACTTCCAACACTTATGTAAAGGGGATTGCTTTTTACCTTGCTATGCAAAACTTTTCCTACAACCTTTCCTTCTTTCAAAATATTATCTCCTTCAACCTTATCAATATCAAAAAGATTATCAGCAACACCAATAACTGGAGTATTAACTGCTATCGCAAAATGACTTGCTAATCCCAATCTGGGATGAGTAATTCCATGACCCCTAAGAAGTATAACCTGAGGTTTTTCAGTAAGTTTATTAAATGCTTCAATTAAGGTCGGAAGTTCTCGATAAGAACGAAATTCGTGCAAATATGGGAATCTAAGTTTATCTGCAGAATATTGCTGTTCAAGAATATTAAATTCTTTATCACAAACAACAATTACTGAAACTATTTTATTCTGAATAATAGCTGTTTCAACAGCGCCAATCTTATCAATAAGTGAAAAATCTTGACTATCTTTAAAAGTTAAAACCTTAGCCAACTTAAGTTGTTCTCGCTTAAGCATTTCAATATCAATATTATACTTTTTGATTAATTCTGATTCGTCCATGTTTTATTTTTTGTAGGCTTTATTTAGTAAAAATAAAACAGTCTGGAAATTCTCAATTTCCAGAATTTCAAAAAGCTTGTAAGGCCAAAGCGAAGCTTTTAGTGCTTTTTGAATGCTTTCTGTTCATCTTTTGATAGAATAAACAACTACAATCAAATTTTAAATCTTTCTGTATAGAATTATCGTCCGCGTCTATCCCAAGCCCTCAAGCTAGGTCTAACCTTAAGATCTCTTCTTTTGGTTCTTAATCCTCTACTTTTTCTTCCAGCAGAAGTTAATCCCCTTAAAACTCTGAATTTGTTTGTTTTGCTTTTTATCCAGGCAAAATTAGGATCATTAATTATTTCTGGAGCATTTCTATCAACAGCGATTACTTCATAAAAATAATGTTGTCCATCTGTTCCTATTAAATAACTATTCAAAACTTCAAGATTTCTATATTCTTTTTGGAATCTTTGCTCTGCAACCCATCTATAATTCATTCTTAAAATTTTCATAATAGACTGTCTTTTTGATCTTCTATTTGCATTTGGTTTTTTCTTTTTTCTTCCGCCCCTTTCTATAATTACTCTAAAAACCAAAAATCCTTTTTTTGCCTTATATCCCAAAATTCTTGCTCTGTCTAATCTTGTTGGATGCTCAAGCTTAGTAACAACCCTTCCGGCTCTCCATTCAATCATTTTTTTTCTTAACTCAAGAACATCTTCGTGAGAGGGATGTCTCCAACTCTGAGATAAAAAGTGATACATTCCATGAACCGAAGTTCTTGGTACTTTTTTTACTATTTTATTTTGCTTTGTTTCTGCCATATTAATTTGTGATTAGGTTGGTTTTTAAATCTTTATAATATGAGCCCATCAGGATTTGAACCTGAGACCCCTGCCGTATCAGAGCAGTGCTCTACCGGGCTGAGCTATGGGCTCATATAAGAAATTGTAATAAAATACGTTTATAAGGGTTTGGTTTACTGCACCTTAAACTCAAAAACAAGCTTATCATCTTTTATTGAATATTGCATCAATGGAAGCTTAATTGAGAGTGTCTTGAAATAAACTGCATTATCAGTATAAGCTTTTATCTCTATTGAATTTTCTAATTTATTTACAAGAACATTATTCAAAGATTCAATTCCGGGAGTATTAAGCTCGTAAATAACTCTTTCAGCAGTTCTCATAAGTTTTGTTTTTGCTTCTTTTCTTGGAAGCTTAACTGATTTTTTCAGGGTTTCTTCAGAGACCTTTGGAATCTTTTGCGTAGATTGTTTAGGAATCTTAGCATTTGCATTATTCATTCCGTTTCCATTCATTTCTTGCACTTGAAATCCGGCGATATTTCCTGGGAGATTCACTCTTTTGCCGTTTATAAAAAGTTGAAAATCTGGATTGATTGAATTAGGGGAATTAGCAGACCGAATTCTTGCTCGTTGCATATTTTTCATTTCTTCTTCAGAAATTTTTTGAACTTGTTTTTCTACAATTTTCAATGCACTCTCAAAAATCTTATCAAGAAAACCACTATTTTTTCTATTGTCCATAAAATTTCCAATTTCAAGGTTATCATCTTTTCCAAGCATACCATAGTCTCCTTCATCAGTCATGGGGCTTGCGCAATGTGGACAAAAATCAAAATCTTTGTCAACTTTTTTAGAACATTTAGAACATTTTTTCTTTCCGAACATAATTTTATACTAGGTTTAGAGTTTAAAAATATATAGTATTACTCTTCCATATCGTTAACTATAAAAACACTAATTTCCTTTAAACCTCAGGAAAAAAGGAACTAAAAAGAAAATGATAGAATTAAGCGAAAAACCAAAAAATCCTACTCTAATTGAAGGATTTCCTGGCTTTGGATTTGTAAGCACAATTACAACAGAATTTTTAATAAAACATCTTGATGCTAAAAAAATCGGCAGTTTTTATTCTGATAAACTTTTGCCAATTTCAGTTATTCATGATTCAAAATTAATTGAGCCTCTTGAGATTTATTATGCTAAAAAGGAGAATATAGTTATTTTTAGAACAATGACTAATGTATCTGGAGCAGAATGGGAAATAGCCGAGATAGTAAAAGATGTAGCTGAAAAGTTAAAAGCAAAAGAAATAATCAGCATAGAAGGAATATCTGCACCAGAAAAATCTGCAAATAAATCTAAAGTTTATTGTTACTCTAATTGCGAATCAAAAAAATTCTCAAAGATAAAAATTGATACTCTAAAAGATGGAATCGTTATGGGCGTTACCGGAGTTTTATTGATGAAATCTCAAAATATTCCCATATCTTGTCTATTCGCAGAAGCAACTCCGGGCATTCCAGATTCACGAGCAGCAGGCGAAATAATAAAAGTTCTTGACGATTATCTTGGATTAAAAGTAGATTATAAACCATTAATGAAAACTGCAGAAGAGGTTGAAGAAAAAGTTAAAGGCATTCTTTCTAAAATTAAGGAAACTTCTGCTCAAAAAGAGAAAAAAGATGTAAGTTATTTAGGTTAATAACAGAAAAACAAAAAGGAGGTATAAAAATGAAAGGAAAAAATATGAAGAATATGAACATGGACAGCTGCGATTGTGGATGCCATAATCATAGATGGGCTGGAGCAATTATGCTTCTTGTTGGCGCATTAGTACTGCTTAATGCATATTACATGTGGTTAACTTGGCCAGTATTTATCGGCGCATTAATCATCATAAAAGCATTAAAAGTAATTATAATGCCAAAATGCAAGTGCTGCGATTAAATTACAGTACTAAAGTTTTGTACCTTGTTTATTTTTATATTTATTAATTAAAATCTCATTAAGAAAATAATGCAATATTCAAAATTATGCGAAGTTTATGAAGAATTAGAGAAAAATCCCTCAAGACTAAAGAAAACAGAAATAATTTCAGAGTTTCTCAAAAAATTAAAAGATAAAGATCGAGATGTTCTATATCTTTTGCAAGGCAGAGTATGGCCAGATTACGAAGAAAAAGAATTTGGAATATCTTCTCAGCTAACAATCAAGGCTCTGGCAAAATCTTCAGGAAAACCAGATTCAGAGATTGTTAAGAAATGGAAAAAAATTGGAGATCTTGGAGAAGTTTCAGCAGAAGTTACAGGAAAAAAATCACAATCTACTCTTTTTTCAAGTTCTTTGACAACAGAAAAAGTTATAGAAAATTTAAAAAATCTTCCGGATCTTAATGGAAAAGGAACCGTAGATAAAAAAATAGGATTAATCTCTGAACTTTTATCAGGTGCTACTTCAATAGAAGCAAAATATGTTATTCGCACTCTTTTAAATGACCTCAGAATAGGCGTCGGTTCAGGAACAATCAGAGATGCAATAGTACAAGCATGTTTCCCTGAAAAAGAAAAACAAGAAGCTACAGAAATAGTTCAATCAGCCTATGATAAAATTACAGACTTTGCCCTAGTTTTTGAAAAAGCACTTAAAGGACAAATTGAATTAAAAAAAGTAAAACTTTCTCCAGGTCAGCCACTTAAGGTAATGCTTGCACTAAAAGCAGAATCAATTCAAGATGGATTTGAAAGAGCAAAAGACGAGCAAGGCAAAGTGGCTTTGGAGTATAAGTATGATGGATTTAGAATGCTCATAAATAAAGATGAAAATGGAAAAATTAGAATATTTACTCGGAGATTAGATGAAGTAACCAATCAATTTCCAGAAGTTCAAGAATATGTAAAAAAATTTGTAAATGCTAAAACATTTATTATAGACTCTGAAGCAGTAGGGTACGATAAGAAAACAAAAAAATATACTTCTTTTCAAAATATCTCTCAGAGAATAAAAAGAAAATATGATATAGAAAAAATGGCAGAAGAACTTCCTGTTGAAATAAATGCTTTTGATGTTCTTTATTACAATGGAGAATCTACAATTGATGAGCCATTTGAAAAACGCGCTAAACTTCTAAGAAAAATAATCAAACGAGAAAAATGGAAATTTGTAGCAGCAACACAAATCATAACCGATGATGAAAAAGAAGCACAAAAATTCTATGAAGCAGCAGTAGAAGAAGGCGAAGAAGGAGTTATGATAAAAAATCTCCATTCAGTATATAAGCCAGGAGCAAGAGTAGGTGATATGTTGAAACTAAAACCTGCAGCAAATGAATTAGATTTAGTTATTACAAGTGCGGAATATGGAACAGGAAAACGCGGAGGATGGCTAACCAGTTTTGGTGTTGCGTGTAGAGATTCTGCAACTGGAGAACTTCTTGAAATAGGAAGAGTTTCAACAGGCTTAAAAGAAAAATCAGAAGAAGGAACAAGTTATGAGGATATGACAAAAATGCTAAAACCCTTGATAACAAAAGAAAATGGGAAATTCATTGAAGTCAAACCAAAAATAGTTATAACTGTTATTTATCAAGACCTTCAAAATTCACCTTCTTATTCCAGTGGATTTGCAATGCGATTTCCTCGTTTTACAACCCTAAGAACAGATAGAAGTGTTAATGATATTGCAACACTTCAGGAAGTTAAAAGAGATTTTAAAAAGAATATAAGAAAATAAAAATTCCGTTTAAAAACACCGAAATTTCTCGTCGATATAAAAGCAAAGCTTTAAAAACCCAATCCCTTTATAAAGCTTATAAATAAACTGAAGGTTTAAGACAGGAAAGGTGACTTGTCAGGAAAACCTTGGTTTTCATACGAAAATGGTAAAAGATTCTCTAAAAATTCAAAATATCGTAGCAACAACTTCTTTAGGAAAAGATGTTCCATTAACAAAACTTGCAAAAACACTTTCTAATACAGAATACAATCCAGAACAATTTCCGGGATTAGTCCTTAGAGTTAAAAAGCCAAAGTCAGCAGTTCTTGTCTTCAGTTCAGGAAATCTTGTTTGTACTGGAACAAAATCTATAGCCCAAGTAAAAGAAGTAATTCAAGAGGTTATAAAACAGCTTAGAAAAATTGGGGTTAGAGTTACGATTGTTCCAAAAATAACTGTTCAAAATATAGTTGCCTCTGGAAGCATAAATGTTAATTTAAACTTGAACTTGCTTGCATTAGAATTAGAAAATACAGAATACGAGCCAGAACAGTTTCCGGGATTAGTTTACAAATTAGTTGAGCCTAATGCAACATTTTTGCTTTTCAGCAATGGAAAACTTGTTTGTACTGGAACAAAAAATCGTCCTCAATTAGAAGATTCCATGAAACAGCTTAATAAAAAGATAAAAGAAGTTTCAAAAAGGCTAGCAAAATAAAAATCTGAAATAGCAATTCTTAAATAGTTCTATTCTCTCTTATTAATATGCCACAATTGCCGGATTTTAAAAGAGTTGATGAATGCAGAGGTGGCGCTTGGGAAGCTATAGGTCCTTTTGTAAATCTTGCTGATCCCAATTATGTACAATACTTTCGAGAAACAATGATGAAAGCCTTTCAAACAGGCGCAGATAAAATCAGATATCATACCAAAAAAAGAAAAGATGATGAAAAATATGTTGCTGCAATAAGACAGCAATTCTAACCTTCTATTTCGTTTAATATATATCAAATTGCATAATTATTTATAAAGCAGAGACTATCTTGTAATACATGGCTGAAAAAAGGGAAACAGAAGAGCGAATAGCCGAAGCTAAAAGATTTTTTGATACCTACAGAAAAGAAATCGGGCAGAGTATCCGTGAAGACAAGCGAGTTATTCAAATAGATTTTAATGATTTAGCATCATTTTCTCACCAGCTTGCAGATGAATTAATAAATATCCCTGAAGAAATATTCCAAATTCTCGAAACTGCTCTTGAAGAGCTTGGATTAATCAAGAGCGCAAAGGTTCGTCTTATCAATATACCTGAAACACAGCACTCTAAAATTGGGCATATAAGAGCAAAACATCTTAATCGTTTAATTTCAATTGAAGGAATAGTTCGACAAGCTTCAGAAGTCCGTCCTCAAGTAGTTAATGCTAAATTTGAATGTCCTACTTGTGGAACAATAATATCAGTTCTTCAAATAGAAAAAAAATTCAGAGAGCCAAGTAAATGTTCTTGCGGAAGAAAAGGACAATTTACTCTTAAAAGCAAAGAAATGGTTGATGCTCAAAGACTTGTTATAGAAGAATCTCCAGAGTCTCTTTCTGGAGGAGAACAGCCCAGGCGTATGGCAATATTTTTGCAGGAAGACTTAGTTGAACCAAGAATGGAAGAAAAAACAACACCTGGCGCAAGAGTTCGTGTTATCGGAGTTTTAAAAGAAGTTCCGATTCCACTGCCGACAGGAAGTATTTCTACAAGATTTGATTTAGCAATAGAAGCAAATAACTTAATTCCATTAGAGGAAACTTACGAAGAAGTTAAAATTAACGAAGAAGACGAACGACAAATTTTAGAATTAGCTGCTGATCCAAAAATTTTCGATAAATTAGCATCAAGTATTGCACCAAGTATCTGGGGCTATGAAGAAATTAAAAGAGCGCTCGTTCTTCAAATGTTTAGCGGAGTAAGAAAAGTTGGAAAAGATAGAAGCGTAAAAAGAGGAGACATCCATATTTTTCTTATAGGTGATCCCGGAGTAGCAAAATCTGTAACTCTTAAATTTATTTCTGAAATGGCGCCAAAGGGACGTTATATTGTTGGTAAAGCTGCGTCTGGAGCAGGTATCACAGCAACAGTTGTTAAAGATGAATTTCTAAAAGGCTGGGCTCTTGAAGCAGGAGCTATGGTTCTTGCAAATAAAGGAATTGTTTGTATTGATGAAATAGAAAAAATGGATCCAAACGATAGATCCGCGATGCATGAAGCATTAGAACAGCAAACTGTAACTATCTCAAAAGCTAATGTTCAGGCCTGCTATTCTGAAGATACAGAAGTTCTGACTGAAAATGGATGGAGAAAATATTCAGAAGTAGATAACCTAAAGATTGCGCAGTTTAATATAAAAAATAAAACCATAAATTTTCTGCCGCATAAAGGACTTTATGTTTATGATTATAACAAAGAGATGTACCATTTCAAAGATAAAAGGAATGATATTTTAGTAACGCCAAATCATAAAATGCTTTTCAAAGAACCACGTCACAAAGAATTTCAAGCATTAGAAGCAGAAAAAATAGAGTATAACAGAATTGAGTTTACAAATTCAGGAGTATATGATAATAAAGAAATCCAAAATTTTATTCTTCCACCAATAAAACATAAACAAAATAGAACACATGAAAAATATACCCATCAGCATAAAGAAAAAATAATTCCAATGAATTTATGGTTGGAATTTATTGGATATTATGTCACCGAAGGTGGAAAAGAAACCGCTCCAACTCTAGGAATAACTCAAAAACATGGAGAAAATTCAGAGAAAATAGAAAAATGTCTTAGAAAACTTTCAGAATATATTGGATTTACACTTACAAAAATAAAATCGGGCCCCTACAATAAATTTAAAATAACAAATACGCAATTATATGAGTTTTTAACAAAAAATTGTGGAGAATTAGCTCATCAAAAAAAACTTCCGTTAAATCCAGCAGAAACATCAAAAGCGCAGCTAAATATTTTATTTAATGCCATGATGCTTGGCGATGGAACAAAAGACGGAAAGGCATTTGGTTCAACATCAGAACGACTTGCTGACGAATTTCAAATGGTAGCCATGCTTTTAGGCAAATCTGCAAGCAAGCATTTAGCATATAAAGAAAAAACTCGGGGCAATAGAATGAATTTTTATAGAATTGTATTATCTGACCAAACAACTCCGCAGATAAAAAGACAATCTATAAAAAAATCACAATACAATGGAAAAGTCTGGTGTTTTTCCACTCAAACTGGATTTTTCGTTACTCGAAGAAATGGAAAAATAGCAATTCAAGGAAACACACTTCAAGCCCAAACTTCAGTTCTTGCAGCAGGCAATCCAAAACTTGGACGATTTGAGCCATTCCAAACAATAGCTCAACAAATAGATTTGCCTCCAGCATTAATTAACAGATTTGATGTAATATTCGTATTGAGAGATCTGCCAGATAAATTCAGAGATGAATCCATAGCAACTCATGTTCTTTCACAATATCAAAAAGATGATAAAATAATACCTGTTGAACGTGATTTGTTTAGAAAATATGTTGCCTTTGCAAAACAAAGAATAAAACCCCTTCTAACTGATGAAGCAGTAAAAGAAATCCGTGAATTTTATGTTAAAATGCGAAATGCTCCGGCTCATGCAGATTCTGCTGGAATTAAATCTATCCCTATATCTGCAAGACAATTAGAAGCTCTTGTAAGACTTTCTGAAGCTCATGCAAAAATGCGTTTATCAAAAAAAGTTACAAAAGAGGATGCGAAAATAGCAATAGATATTATAAAATATTACATGATGCAAGTCGGCTATGATTCTGAAACAAAATCTTTTGATATTGATAGAATAGCTATAGGCGTTTCAACAAGTCAAAGAAGCAAGGTTATTCTCCTTAGAGAAACAGTAGGAAAGCTTGAAGAACGCCTTGGAAAATTTATTCCAGTAGAAGAACTTGAAAAAGAACTTCAGGGCAAGATGTCCCGCGATGAAATTGATGACTCTATTCAAAAATTAAAAGCTTCCGGAGACATTTTTGAGCCAAGAAAAGGTTTTGTTCAGAAAGTCTAATAAACAATATATAAATCTTTAAAAACCAAATAACTATCAAAATAACATGGCAACAGAATTCAAAAAGAGAGAAACAGCGTATAAACTTAAAATAGGCGATATTTTATCAGGAACTCCGATAGTTGAAGATATTGCTCAAGAAGCAGCACCAGATGCTACACAAACTGCAAGCGCAGTTATAAAAGAAAGATTCAGATTTCTTGAATTAGGCGACAAAAGAATTATTAGAGTTAATCTTATAGGAAATATTGTTGACAAATATTCAAGCGAAGGCGAAAAAAGATATGCAACAGTAACTATTGACGATGCTTCTGGTCAGATAAGATTAAAGGTTTTTGGAGATGATACTGCAATGCTTTCAGATTTAAGCCATGGCGACACAATTCTTGTAATTGGAGTAATAAGAAGTTATAATCGAGAGTTGTATATTCTTCCAGAATTAGTTAAAAAAGCAGATCCAAGATATCTTTTAGTTAGAAAATTAGAGTTAGACAAAAAATCAGGCAAAAAGAAAATAGATTCAGCTAAACCTGAAAAAGCATTAGAAACTCGCGATGAAATCATAAAATTAATCCGCGCAGGAAGCGAAGCAGGCGGAGTTTCTACAGAAGAAATTATATTAAAAGTAAAATCAGCTTCTCCTGAATCAATTAACAGCGAAATAATGAAGCTTCTCGAAGACGGCATGATTTATGAGCCTCGTCCAGGAAAAGTTAGGTGGCTTGGATAAAAATCGTTTTCTGCTCCGCATAATTCTAAAATAATTCAGGGTAATGCAATAAATTCGTAAGCATAAGTTTAAGCTGAACAAGTCGCATTTGGTTTGGGAGATTATTAATATTTAATTATAAAATAAGCGAAGCTTCTCTTAAAAATTGCGAGCGAAGCGAGCAAATAAGCATCCTTAAAAACCCCCTATTTCTCTAATAGATATGGAAAACTATGAAGATCTATTAAATGATGCCTACAAGAATATCAAGCCTATTGAATCAAAGATAGAACGGTTTGAAATTCCAAAAGTAGAGGGCCATGTAGAAGGAACTAAGACTATAATTACTAATTTTAAGCAAATCTGTGCTTATGTGCGAAGAGACTGCGCTCATATGGTTAAATTTCTTTTACGTGAGTTAGCAGCTCCTGGAAGCATGAAAGGCGATCGTTTAGTAATAACGAGAAAAATCTCGAGCGCATTAATTAACGAAAAAATAGCTCTATATGTTCAACAATATGTAATCTGCAAAGAATGCAAAAAACCAGATACAGAAATAATGAAAGACGGCGAATTTACATTTTTGCATTGTTTAGCTTGCGGAGCTAAAAAACCTGTTTCTAAGATATAAAGAAAAATAAAAAAGAAAAGAAAATTTATTTAATTTTTGGCTGTTCAGACAATTCTATCTTAACTCCACCAATAATAGGAGAAACAATCTGGTTATAGACAAAAGCTACAACGACTCCGCCAATAAATCCTCCAATTAATCCTGCTAATGGTGAAACAATCAGCATAAGCAAAAACATCTTACCTTGAAAAGCAGAGAGTATAGCAGAGTCCGTTAAATTTTGAGTTAAAGCAGGTATTGCTAATTCAATTTTAACCAGGATAACCTGCAATAAAGCAAATATTGCACAGAAAATGGCTGCAGCATAGCCCACAGACAAAATGCCTAATTTTTTTAATTTTATCAAATTCAAACCTCCTTTCATGAATTTATAGAGTATTTTCTCTTTATAAATTTTACAAAACAGGGATAGACAAGATTTAAAAAGAGCCGAAAATGACTTATATTATCAAGGGAGGCTAAAAATGACAGAAGGATATTGTGTTAAGTGCAAAAAGAAAGTTGAAATGAAAGACGCAAAAGAAAGCAAGACTTCAAAAGGAACAAAGATTGCGAAGGGAAAATGTGCTCATTGCGGAACAACTGTTTGCAGAATGGGCGGATTGAAGTAAATCCATTTTTTATTGTTTTTTTACAATTTTAGTAATTAGAGTTCTAAGTAATTTGATACTTAGATTTAAAAATAGAGGAATTTTCATAGAATTATGTTAGTCAAAATTCACGATTCTTATAGGGCTGTAATAGCTATTTGTGATTCTAACCTTCTTGGCAAGACCTTTGAAGAAGGAAGAAGACAAATCAAGATAAACGAACATTTTTTCGGTGGTGAAGAAAAAAATGAAAAACAAGTTCTTGAGTTAATTGAAAAAGGCAGTGCAGAAGATTATACATTCAACATAGTAGGCAAAGAAAGTATCGCAGTAGCCCTAAAATCAGGCATAGTCAAGCCAGAAGGCATAATCAAGATTCAAGGCGTGCCGGTTGCGCTGGTTTTGTTGTAAAAGTAACTTCCCGAAATTTTCGTTTATACCCTCCCTCTTAAAACCATGATTTTATAAAGATGATTCATGTGATAATAATATGAAAAAGGGGATAGTAATTGGAGTTATTGTTGGAATTTCTTTAATTGTGCTAGCGATAGCATTTTTTGCCTTAACAAATAACAGGGGTAATTCTTCAAGTGATGATACAAACGAAATGCTTAATTGCGGAGAAATGAAAAATCCGGGTTGTTTTCAAACAAGAATGACCGAATGTTTACCTGTAAAAGCAGAGCTTACTGGAACCGATGGTTCGCCGATTGAAATAATAATCCTGGGAATTGAAAATAATACTTGTCATTTTCAAAGAAAAGTTAACGATGCCGTTAATCTTAACTGCTATTTTCCAAAAGGAACAATGAACTGGGACACAATTGACCAGACTTTTGGAAATGATAAAGGGCTGCAAAGTATAGTTGATTCTGCTTGTAAAGCCGGATGGTAATTATCTAATTGTTTAACCAATCATCACCTTTAAAAACCAATTTTCTTTCTTATATCTATGGCAGATAATGAATTTAGCAATGAAAATTCCGAGGAATTTGGCGAAGGCTTAGAAGAAGGTAGTGAAAACCCTCAAAATCCACAAGCACAGCCAATGCGAGTGCGACTTCCAAGAGGAAAAGAAGTCCTTGGCAAAGTTACTCAAAGATTAGGCGCAAACAGAATGTTAGTTGCATGTTTTGATGGAAAAGAAAGAAACTGCAGAGTTCCTGGAAGAATGAAAAGAGCGTTATGGATACGGCCGGGAAATATTGTTCTTGTTGAACCCTGGGAATACGAAGGCGACAAAAAAGGCGATGTAATTTTCAGCTATACTCCTGCAGCAATTCAATGGCTTGAAAGAAAAGGCTATCTAAAGGGAGTCAAGGACGAGTTTTAGCATTTGTTCAAAATGGTAAATAAAATAAAACAAATGCTGGAACGAGCAGAGTTCTAAGACTAATCAATATGACTGAACAAATATACTCTGAAGTTCCAAGAAAAATTCTTCAATACAAAAATAAGATTCAAACTGCGCTTAAAATTAAACTTATTGTTAAGGGAAATATTATAGAAATTAATGGTGCTCCTGCAGAAGAACTCGTTACTCGCGATATTATAGAAGCAATTGGTATGGGCTTTCCAATAGAACAGGCTTTAGATTTAAAAAATGAAGAGTTTACATTTCAAAAAATACCAATAAAATCAATCGCGCATAGAAAAAATCTCTCACAGGTTAGAGCAAGAGTAATAGGAACTCAAAGAAGAGCACTAAAAAATATTGAATTTCTAAGTAACTGCGACATTGTTCTTCACGATAATTTTGTAGGAATAATCGGCCACAATGAGGATGTTAAAAGGGCAGCCTATGCCATAAAAAAATTAATTGGCGGCAGCAAACACGCAAATGTTTTTATGTATTTAGAAGAAGAAAATGCTAAACAAAAAGCAGGCATTTACTAAAAGCATAACCTTTTAAAAACATCTTTTCTTAGAGAGAGTATCATATTGATTCCGTAGCTCAGTCTGGTAGAGCACATGACTGTTAAAAATCAAAATACAGTAATCATGGGGTCGAAGGTTCGAGTCCTTCCGGAATCGTTTTTATTCTTCAGCATAAAATATTAAATCAATTATTTACACCATAGCTCAACATGGAAGCAAAGTTTATAAACTCTATCTTCTCATATCATCTATGTATATTCGATTAAAAGATAATAAATTTCAACAAATAATTTCAGAAGCAATAAAAAAGGCGGGCAGTTATGAAAAACTAGCAAAAGAAATAGGAATTTGCAGGCAAAAAGTTTGGTATTATAAAACCAAAAATGTGGCTCTAAAAGAAGAAAGATTAAATCTAATTTTAAAATTTATGAATATCAAATTAGAAAATGAAGATATAGAAAAAAAATTTCCAGATAACTGGCGGCAGATAATCGGAGGAAATAATTGTGTTAAGAAAAAAATATCTGATGGAACATTAAATCAACAACTTAGACAATCAAGAAAAAATATTAAACATACATTAGGCGATTGGCATAGAGAAATGAAGAAAAAAGATGTCAAGGCATATTATCTTTCTCAATATGACAAATTCAAAAAAATTGCGGGTTATAAATTTATAACAGAAAATGGCGAAAAAGTAAGAAATAAGTTTGAAAAAGAAGTAGCAGATATTTTAAAACAAAATAAAATAGTCTATCAATATGAACCCTTAGTAAATATCGGTAAGAACTATTTCTTTCCAGATTTTCTAATAAATAATAAAATCATAATAGAATGTACCATGTGGCGAGGCTCAGATAAGGCCCTTAAACTTAAAGAAAAGATAAACAAATTAAAAAAAGAATTTGTGGTCTATGTTGTAATACCTAAAAAATTAAACAAATATTATCAACCTGTAAAAGATAATTTAATTTTAGGATTGGATAATTTTAAAAGATTTACTAAAACCCTTATTTAATCCTCTATTTAGCAATCTTTTTATACCTCATAAACATATTAAAATAATGGACGTAGACAAAGCAATAAACGAAAGACATTCGGTAAGAAGTTTCAAAAAAGAAAAAAAGCCAGCTTATCAAGATATTCTAACAGCGATAGATTCAGCGCGAAAAGCACCTCTTGCAGGAAATATTGAAGCAGTAAAATATATTCTTGTTTCAGACAAAGATAAAATTAAAGAGCTCGCAACAGCTAGCCAGCAAAATTTCGTAGGCGATGTTGCTTATGTTCTAATAGTTTGTTCAGACAGAAAAGATTTAGACAAGCTTTATTATAAAAGAGGCGAGATGTATGGCCATCAACAAGCCGGAGCAGCAATAGAAAATTTTATGCTAAAACTTATTGATTTAGGCTTATCAACTTGTTGGATAGGCGCTTTCTCAGAAGAAACTGTTAAAAGAGCAATAGGCATACCAGATAATATTATTGTGGAAGCTCTTCTTCCAATTGGTTATGAAATGGGAAAAGGCAAGCAAAAAAGAAAGCCGAGCCTTGATGATTGTGTATTCTATGATACTTGGAAAAATAGATTTATGAAGCCAAGAAGAACCGTTCTTGGCAGCCAGACATAAATATATAGTTCAAATATTATTTTCTAAAGTATATTTTACAGTATATAAATCAACTATAACGTCTTGCGGCCATATTTGAAACTCTTTTCAAAGCCCGAGCTCTACCTCTTCTAGCTTCGGCCTCAAAATAGGAAATATTGCTCTCTTCATGAGAAAAAATACTTCTATCCGGTAAAATATCAGAAAAGCTTCTAGGAACAGAATAACAAATACCTGCAAATTCATCGCCACTAATAACTGCTAATTTTTTACCAGTCATAATAAAAAATAAAATTAATCCTTTAAAAATGTTTAGATATAATAATATATAATAAAAAAGAAAAAATAGTGGGTTCGTTTCCGAACCCACCGATTTATGTTTAAAATAAAAATCAAATTGATTCTTTTTTGATAAAAGCTTTTTTCTTCTAAAGAAAAAAGATTTATCTGAAGACTTCAATTCCTAAATCTGACATCTCTCTAGACATCTGATTTCTGGAAACTTCTTCTCGTTCTCTTCCAAGAACATATGGAGATTTAACGCCAGTCATAATTGTTATAACTCTTACCTTGCCTTCAAATTCCTTATTGATTCTAGCTCCAATAATAACCTGTGCATCCTGAGCTAAATTCTCAGCTACAAGATTACCGATTTGGCTAAACTCTTCAAGTTTCATGTCAGCTCCACAAGTAATGTGGATTAAAGCGCCGTTAGCTCCTCTGTAATCTACATCAAGTAGAGGGTGTGTTAATGCTTGCCTTACAGCTTCATTAACTCTGTCAGAAGAATCAGATTCTCCGATTCCGATAACAGCAACTTCACCTTTCTTCATAACTGCAGATACATCTGCGTAGTCAAGATTGATCAATGATGGAAGTGTGATTGTTTCAACAATACCCTTAATCATTGTAGATATCAATTCATTAGCTACAGCAAAAGCCTGTTGAATAGGAAGTTGTCCTGCAATGTCAACGAGTCTGTTATTATCAATAACGATAACAGTATCAACTACGTCTCTTAATTCTTGCAATCCAAATTCTGCCTTTTCAATTCTTGCTTTTTCACATTCGAATGGCATAGTAACTACTGCGATTACAACTCCGCCCGCTTCTTTAGCAGCCTGAGCTACAACCGGAGCAGAGCCTGTTCCCGTTCCGCCACCCATTCCTGCAAGAATAAAAACCATATCAGAACCAGCCACTGCTTTTTTAATATCAGAGATTGATTCCTTTGCAGCCTCTCTTCCTACATTAGGATGACCACCAGCACCAAGTCCTCGAGTAATTTCTTTTCCAATAAGAATTTTATCATCAGCTTTTGTAATGCTTAAGTGTAGTGCATCTGTATTAGCACCGTAAACAGTTGCTCCGTTAATACCTTTGTTGAAAAGCCAAGTTATTGCGTTGCATCCTGCACCTCCACATCCAACTACTTTGATATTAGCCTTACCAGCTTTTAATTCGTCGAAGTTGATCTGGTTTTTTTCCATATCTTCTATTGCCGATTTTGCAAATTCAAGTACCATTTGTGTTTTTTTGTTTGACCTCCTTTCAGTTTTTTGGTTTTCAGAACTTCGAAATATTTAAATAGTTCCTATGACCTATTATTTTATTATTAAAGGGGTAGAATCAAGTAGATTTTCAAATAAGCACACACTATATATTGAAAACGAAAGGTATACCCCCTTAATAAACATTTCTAGAAAAATTAATTTTTATTTTACCTTTATTTCCTATGGAGAATAATCAAGAATTCTATTAATAATGCAAAGCATTAATTAAAATATTAATTAGTAAGATAATCAGGGTACCTGCTTATAGATAAAATTGCGGATTTGTTATTGAATTGTTTTGAAAAGGCACTATTCTCTTCAATAATAATATCTATCTTAGAAATACGCAAATCATTCATATAGGTTCCATTTATTTTAATTCCTTCATATTCAATTGAATAAGGCTTGAAGGGAAAAATAATTCCACATCTTCTAGAAATAATAGTATCAAAAGCAAATAATGCTCCACGAACAAATTCTGTCTGCAAATAATCTATTTCCATTTAAATTAAATCAGTTATTTAAGTTTATTAATGTTTAGATGATTTTTTGTAATCTCTCTATTTTATTCCAGCTAATCTCCAATCTTCTATTGCTTTCTTTAATTAATATTTTCAAAAAGTTATCATCAACGAGTATTTTACCATTTTGCATTATAGGGAGGCTAAGTTGTTCGCTTCCAATGATTTCAAGAACCACCCTATTTTCAGAAAGAGTCATTATCCCACTATGTTTAAATCCGGCAATCTGTGCTTTCTTAAGCATTTCTTCCGCATCTTTCAGAGTTGCACAAGCAACATGAATTATTGGCTGCTCTTGTTTAAAAATAAGATTTTCTTTTTTGCTTTCCGCTTCATTTAAAGCTTTCTTCAATTCATTAAAACTAATTTTCTCGTGGGTTCTTAAAATAAACATGCCTGGCTGTTTCTTCTCAAGATTTTTCAACAAAATAATTCTTCCAGAACATGATGAGAGAGTGTAATACTCTTGTTTCTTGTTTATTTTCTCACATAACTTCAGAATATGTTTATCCCATTCTCCAATAGAGCTTTTGTCTGCTTTTCCCAGGATGTCTGCTTTTCTTCTAGAGAAGGTTATCATTTTTTATAATCTGCTAAGATTTTATCTAAATTTTTATGATTAATATATTCTATATCAAAAGTTTCATTAAGTTCTCTGGGAAGCTCAGCAGTTATCAATTCTTTAATAACATAAATTTTCTTAGGATTATAATGTTTAGTGCAAGCTATTTCAGCCATAACCATTCCACCATAAGCCAAACATATCATTAAATCAGAATTAAGATTAAAATCAGCAGGCTGCCTCTTCCAAGTAGAACAGGAAATTATTTTTCCCAAAGAAGTATCGATATATTGTTTATAATCATCATCTAATGGAACAATCTCATAAATCTTCTTTCCTTTATTTTTAATATACTCTTTTCCAAGAAATGCAAGGGCAGAATTCTTATCAGGAGTTAAAACAATTTCATTTCCACTTCTGGCAACTATTTTTGCAATTCCAGAGATTATTTCCCCTGCTTTAGGATTTATTTTTAAATACCATTCAAATTTATTTGGGCCAGTTATTCCTATCTTCATTCTTCCCTCTCCAATACTTTAACCTCAATTCCTTCAGAGGAACAATGTTTCGCAAAAACATCTGCATCGCTTTTAGTTCCAATTCCCTGAATCGTGTTATAATGCATTGGAATAGCTATCTTTGGTTTTATTATTGCTGCTGCTTTTGCAGCCTCTCCGGCATTCATTGTAAAAGTTCCACCAACAGGAAGCAAAGCAATATCTATCTTTGATGTTGAAAGCTGTTTCATTTCAGGAATTAAATCAGTGTCTCCTGCATGATAAATCAAAACCCCATTAAAATCTAAAATATAACCCAACCAATCTTCTTCGCGAGCATGCGCAATTTTTTCTTTATTCAGATTATAAGCAGCAACAGGCCAACAGCCAATAGTATCCTCAAAGAAATTTAATTTTTCTCCAATATCTGCAATTCTCAAATCAATTTTAGAAGTTATATGTCTCATCTTGCTTGAAACATCAGCAGGACAAACGATAATAGTCCCATTATTGCTAATTTTCTGAATATCTTCAATAGAACAATGGTCATAATGCGAATGAGTAATAAAGACAATATCCGCAGGCTCTGAAATGAACTTATCTGCGATTTTATAGGGGTCAATATAAACTATTTTTCCTGTTCCAGTTTTAATTCTAAATCCAGACTGCCCAAGCCACTTTAATTCAATGTTACGATATATCATTATAAGAAACTAGTTCAAGAGTTTATAAGACTTTATGTGAATAAAAAATAGCCTCGCGCCACGGCGCTCGGCTTTTCAAGTTAATTAAATTTGCACTTCGTGTAATTACCGACTAAATTCGAAAGCTGCACAAGTTCGCTTTCTAACATAATAATTCTATTAATGCATTATCAAAATTTAGGGGGTTATTATAAAATAAGCGAAGCCAAACTTGAATAAGCGAGCCGAGCCAGCAGGCGAGGCGAGCGTTAATTACTCGAATTGCTCAGCAACATCCAACAAAAATAAATCTTCTCCTCTTGCAGCCATCAGCTGAATTCCTACAGGAACGCCTTCTAACTTGCCACATGGAACTGAAATTGCTGGAATCTCTGCAATATTAGCAAGAACCGTCAGCGAATCATAATTATACATATCTTCAAGAGAAATTTTTTCCCCAAATTTATGCGGCAAACGAGGAACAGTAGGCATAACAATTATATCACAACTCTTAAATGCTTTTTCAAACTCTTCAACAAGAAGTTTTTTAGCATCAAGCGCTTTTTTATAATATCTTCCAGAAAATTCTTCCTGACAAATCATCTGCCCGCCTAAAATTCTTCTCAAAACTTCTTCACCGCAGGAATCTTCAATTTTTAATCCAAACCTTCTTCCATCAAATTTTCGAGTTCCGCTGAAAAATTCAACATAACAAATAGGATAATATGTTTGTATTCCTAAATCAATATGTTTTATTTCTATTTTCTTTTCACTCCATCCGTTTTTCTCACACAATCCAATAACCTTTCTATTAATTAATTCTGCAATTTTAATATCACATTTGATTCCTTCTGGAATTCCAACAGTTATTTTTTTTGTATCTTTTGGCTTCTTATTTATTTCTCGAGTGGTGCTATCACGTTCATCAATTCCCTTAATAACTTCAAAAACTTTTCGAACATCTTCAACTTTTTTTGCAAAAACACCAATCTGATCAAGACTCATAGCCAAATCTATCAAGCCATAACGAGAAACCGCCCCATAACTTGGTTTAAATCCAACAATACCACAATGTGAAGCAGGATTTCTAATGCTTCCGCCAGTATCTGAACCAAGAGCAACATCACAGAAACCAGCAGCAACAGCAGCCGCGCTTCCGCTAGAAGAACCTCCAGGAATTCTATCAATAGCAACAGGATTTTTTGTTATTCCAAATGCAGAACTTTCTCCAGAACTTCCACAAGCAAATTCATCCATGTTAGTCATTCCAATGATAATTGCATTCTCCTTTTTCAATTTTGAAATAACTGTTGCATCAAATGGTGCCTTAAAATTTGCAAGAGTTTTAGAAGCGCAGTTAGCAATCATTCCTTTTACACAAATATTAGATTTAACAGCAAGCGCAAGACCCGCGAGTTTTTCAGGAGTCTTGCCTCTTCCAAGCTTGCTGTCCGCCTCTTTAGAGTATTGAAGAGCATCACCATTAATATGAAGAATCGCATTAATTTTCTTGCCTTTTTGATTATCTTTTTCTATATTATTAAGAAATTGTTTAATTTTTTCTTCGGTATTCATCTTAAACAACCCTCACAACTTTTCCATCTTCATTTCCAACTTCAATAAAATGCTGAAGTGTTCCATTAAGATAGGCATTGCACTGATTTTCTGCGAAATTATCTGATTCTATTCGCGGAACATGAACAACATCAACTGCATAAAATCCACAACTGCCCAAACATTCAGAATTAGAACCTACACCCCTTAATCCTTGCACTATCTTTAAATTTTCAGCGCATTCAACTGCCCATTGCTGGTCTTTAACATAAATTGGGATATTCTCTTCAGAAACATTTCCATGCATAACCCAAACTCCTCTTTCATCCATCATCCAATAATCTTCAGGGCTACGCAAAAATACAAGTAAAACTATAAATGCTAAGAGTATAATTCCTACAATCATCCAAGGCTTTATATTTAATTTTCTTTTATTTTTTGTTATTTTTGATGTTTTCATTGTTTTTTAGTTCACCAGTTTTTTTTCTCCGCAAAAATAAATTCGTCATCATGCGTTGGCGCATTATTCAGCATAATTTGCCTAAAATCATTATCACAATTCTTCCCTTCTTTCTCTTTTCTTCTATCTTCTTTTCTTTCTACATTCCATTCTCCTCCAGAAGTTTTCACAGCAGCTAAAGCTAAAGAAAATTTCTCAAGAAGTCTTTTTGTCTGTTCTTCAATTCTTTTAACATCTTTTACGTCCATATATAGGGGAAGTTTAGATAATTTATAAAGTTAATGAAGATTATCCTTTAATAAAACCAAAATTTGTTTTCTCATAATAATCGAATCATTATTTTTAAATATTAAGATTAATTTATTAAAAATAGGCTTAAGCTCGGGATGCAGTTTGCAAAGCTTGCATTGAATTTTGGTTACATCATCAAAACTATCAAACTTTAAAAATCCTTAGAATTAAGCAGCACGACTTTCAATTCCAAACTTATATCCAAGAATCTTGCAGTTTTCAGGCCCGATATTATTTATGACTTCGCATATAAGCTCGTAAACTATTTCTTCTTGATTTGAAGTATGCGCTGAAATATTCATTCCTCTCGGATGTGTTAACGCAAAATATATTCTATGCCTATTGGCTATGGGTAGCACTTCATCTGGTGTAAGTTTATCACCTTTTATCCTCTCAGCAGTATCAAGCCATGAGCCCCTGCTTTTTTTATAATCTGGACAAAAACAATTTTTATATCCAATAGCGCTTCGAATTAATTCTCTATCATCCATAGAACGTTTATCTATAATTTTAGTTATCTTATCCTGAAGCGGATCTCCAGTTTTAAATAAATTAGAAAGTGTATCCCATTCAACCTCATAATTCGGGTCTGCCTCGTGTTCTTGTGCTATTTTCTCTAATGTTTCCGATGCTACCATTTTCCACCCGGCATGAGGGCAGTTACGAACGCTGTCCGGATGTCTTATAATACATTGTAAAATTAGTATTTAAATCTAATCACTATGCCAGATATTCTAACAAGAACTATGGAGTTAATCTTTCTGGATCTCGTGTTAATAACAAGGCTTCTCGAACATTCTCAAGATTTAACATTCTCTGAGTAATTCTATCCATTCCAAAGCCAACACCACCATGAGGCACAACTCCGAATTTGAATATTTCTTCATAAATTGGAGGAATCTTAACTCCTTTCTCCTTTGCTTGTTTTTGAAGAATATCTAATCTATGCTCTCTCTGTGCACCAGTTGCAATTTCAACTCCCCTCCAAAGCAAATCAAAACTTCTTGTTCCCTTAGAATCATTTTCAGGGCGCATATGGTAAAAAGGTCTTACTTTAGCAGGATAATTTGTTACAAAAATAAATTCTTCCCCATATTCCTTTAATGCATATTCACCAAGCATTTTTTCTGCTTCTGCATCTAAATCATCATCTTCCTTAAGTTTTTTACCCTGTTTAGCAAGAATTTTTTTCAATTCTGCCATTGGCACTCTTGGAATTTTCTTTGGAACTTTTAATTCTATTTTCATTTCAGCAAGCTCTTCTTTTCTTTCTTCCTTAACTTTTGCAAGAATAAACTTTAACATAGCTTCAACCATGTCCATGACATCATTTTCATCTTTTATGAAACCCATTTCAAAATCAGCTCCGGTAAATTCAGTAAGATGTCTTGTAGTATGGGATTTTTCAGCGCGATAAACTTGGCCAATTTCAAAAACTCTTTCAAATCCGCCGTTTACAAACATTTGCTTATAAAATTGTGGAGATTGGGCAAGAACAGCTTTTTTATTAAAATAATTAACTACAAAAGATTCTGCTCCAGATTCCAATCCTATGGTAGTTATTTTTGGGGTATTGATTATTGTAAATCCATTATCATAAAAGAAATTTATCAGATTTTTATAAATACTGGACCTTATCTTAAAGATAGAAGCAGGTTCTTTTCTTCGAGTGTCCAGGAATCGATAATCCAATCTTTTCGGAAGTTCTGTTTTTGAAAAATCAGAAACATCAATAGGAAGTTTTTTATCAGCAGCGCTAACCAGCTCTATTCCATCAATTGCGAGTTCTTTTCCACCGGGCGCTTGTTTGCTGTCTTTTATAACTCCTTCAATATAAACAACACTTTCTCTATTTAGCTTGCCCATCATTTCAAAGATATGCTCGGGAGTTTCAGGTTTAAATCCTACAATCTGTATTCTTCCAGTTATATCCCTAACAACTAAAAATCTTACTTTTCCCAAAGCCCGAGAATCATGAATCCAGCCGGCAATTCTAACCTTGGACCCGGCTTTTTTTTCAAATGCGTCTTTTATTTGTATTCTTTCAAGTTTTGCTTCTTTTGCCATAATTATGTTAATTTTAGAGATTTATAAATTTGCTTATATCTCCGCCTCGCCTTCGGCTCGGCTTCTTAACTCAAACTCATTAATAATGTCTAAACTTCAATTCGACTTGTTATTGATTATTAATTTTTTGTTTATAGAATTAACGAAGTCTTACTAAATTTTTACTTCACCAATTTCCGCAGGATACCCATAACACTCTTCCCATCAACTTTTCCCTTAAACTTAGCCATTACCAAGCCCATGTAGGCGTTTGCATTCAAACCGGGTTTTTCCTTTACTATTTTTGCAATTTCTCCTTCTATATCTGAAGATTCTATTTTTTCAACTTTCAGGGCATCGTGGACACTCGCTCCTTTAGCAATCTTTTCTAAAACATGCTTGGCATCGTTCTCACTAATTTTCTTAGAAGCAATAGCACTCAAAACAGTTTCAATGATATCTACATTAAAGATATTCACGCTAACCTTCTCGTGACTTGCAACTTCTTTTGGAGTAATAAGCAAAGTTTTTACAACAAAATTAGGATTATTGTATATTTTTAAAAGAACTTCAAACTCGTTCAACATTCCGCTATCAAGAAGGAGTTTTATCATATCTTCATTCAATCCACGAGATTTTAATTCGCCAGCAACTTCTGTTTTTAACTTAGGAAGCGATTTCTTAACTTCATTAATAAAATCTCTCGATATATGAAGCAAAGGCAAATCAGTTTCAGGATACATTCTTGCTGCTCCGGGCATTGGACGAAGAAAACTTGTTGTTCCATCAACATTAGCTTTTCTAACTTCTTGCTTTCCTTTCTTGCCCTCTAAATTCTGTCTCTTAATTTCTTTTTCAATAGTTTCAATCATCATTTTAGGATCTTGAAAACCTTTTATCTCAACTCTGACATGATTTGGTGTAGATATATTCAAATCTTGTCTTATTGTTCCTATTCCCCTTTTAACCTTACATGCCCTTAAAATTTCTCCAAGTTTTAGCGCAGCTTCCTTAACCTGCTCCGGATAATACATATGCGGTCCTGTGGCAATTTCAACAAGAGGTATTCCCAGTCTATCCAGCTTGTAAACTTTTGAATTTTCAAGTTCAGGATCTGCTTCTTCTTTACTCGCAGCAGGACGTGCAGAATCTTCCTCTAAAAAAATAGTATCTATTCCAACTCTTCCAAAACTCGTTTCTAAAAATCCGTCTCTGGCAATTAAAGCAGTTCTCTGAAATCCAGAAGTATTAGAGCCATTAAGAACAGTTTTTCTCATTATTTGAGTTACATTAAGAACTTCACAATTCAACAACAATGCAATCTGAACAGCAATCCTTAGAGCTTCTTTATCAATTTCAAGAGGCGGTTGTTCATCAAATTCAACTAAACAACAACTATCCTTAAATCCTTCATAAATAAATTCTTTATCCAAAGCAGTTTCATGTTCAGCAGCAATATCCACCTCGCCACTTTCGCCAGCAACAGCATGCAGTTTTCTTTTAACAATCCAGTCTCCTTTTTCAGTTCTCAATATCGAAGGGCATCTGCAAAACAGCTTTCCTGAATCCAGCTGCTGATGTATTTCAAGCCCAGATCGCATTTCTACTTTTTTCTCGATTTTATCAGTTTTCTCAGCCATAAAAATAAGAAGAAAGAGGGAGTTTTAAATCTTCAGTTTTTATAAAACTGGATGGGTTAAGAATTTTAACAAAATTTTTAGAGTTTAGGATGTACAGTTCTATTAGAAGGAATGAAATATCCATTTACAGTTCTATTAACCATATCAAAATCTACACCATACTTTTTACCTATCCCCCAAATACAATTATCGATTTGAGATTTTCCTCTAGGCAATTTTAATTCTTCAACGCCCCTAGAATACCATGCTCTTAAGGTTTCTGTTTCTTGTTCAGAAGCGCTTTTCTTTGATAGAAATTCTTGCAAAATAGTTCGTGATTCTTCAATAGCTTGATTAGGATCAGAACCAACACAACTATTTTCTACGTCTATAATTCCCACTGAAGTAGGTCCACCATTTACATGAAAGAATACATGCCTATCATCATAATCTCCATGTACTAATTTTTCCTCTTCTTTAATTCGATTAATTGCACCTAAATGAAGAGCACACGCAGCATATAATGGCAAAGGTGTTTTTTGTCCCTTAATTCTTACGGGAGTATTTTTCTTCATATTAGTTAATGCTCTAAGTTTATTTCCAGGAAGATAAGTCATTATCAATCCTGACTTCATAGGGCTCATTTCAGTAAGACAAACGGGCGCTGGTGCTTTAAATCTCAGCGAGTTAGCTTTGCTATACTCTCGTAGAATATCATTCCAAACAGCTAAACATAAAAATTCGTAAATTGTTCTTTCTAATTTTCTCTCTTTCACCTTTTTGATATAGCCGGCAGAACTCGCCAAGCTAACTTCACAGCTTCTATCTTTTTCCTCATCATAATCTACAAAGGGACCTGGCATTCTTTCGTTCAAAGATTCTGAACCCATAGATAGACTATTCGCTAATGATTCTATTGACTGAATTTTAATCATATTAAAAACACTCATTTCCCCTTTTTAAACCTTACTACTGTTGTATCTACATAGGAGTAACAAATCCATAACATTTAAATACCCCCTTAACCCTAAAATATTATCAAAATGGAGAACACTAAAAGACTAAGTCCACTTGAATCTCTTGTTAATAGTCTTAAGTCTGTTTCTCCAATAGTTGGAGGAATTATTGCTGCACTATACCTTTATGGTTCTATTCCAAGAGCAAATTCTGAAAAAGAATCAAGATTATCAACACCTTCAGCAATAGAAACAAGCTGCGACCAATCTAATCCAAACTATCCCGTTATGAGCACTGCTGGCGGAGACGAATATACTGAAGGCATTTATATGGACATTAGAGATAAAATAGAGTTTATTTTCAAAGGCGATAGGAATCTCTCTTTTGAAATAAGACCTGGTTTTGATTACAAACAAACTGCGCCTTCTAAAGATACGATTCAGATACAAAAGCAGGATCCAAAATCAGCACCTAAACAAAATTATGATACTAGAAAATCGGGAAAAAGATCATATGCTAAAATTTCGAAAGGCAAGGTTAGAAATAACAATCCTGGAAACGTAAAGGCAATTCCTGGAAAACCTTGGGCAGGACAAATAGGCAAAGACTATAGGGGTTTTGCTATTTTTAAAAATGAAATTTACGGCATCAGGGCTGCTATTAAAAATGTCAGAGATTATGGAAAAGTGTACGGGACAAATAACTTAAGAGACTTAGTAGAAAAATATGCTCCAAGAAATGAGAATAATACTAATAGCTATATCTCTAGTCTTAGCGAAAGAACTGGCTATCATCCCGATCAAGAATTAGATTTCACAAATAAAAGAGTAGCTGCAGAAGTTGTTAATCATATGTTTACAAACGAATCAGGTGCATTTTATTCTAATGATAAAATAGAAAAAGCGCTTGCTTTGATTAACTAAATAAACTCATCCGTCAGTCTATCATTAAATTCTTTAGAAATATTCTCAAGAAGCTTATTTTTCTTTTCTTCAGCATTCCAATTTTTATGCCCTAACACCCAGCCAAGTTTAACAAACGCAGTTTCTGATAAAATATCTTTTAGATAAATAACTCCTGCCTTTTCCAATTCTCTTCCCGGCGAATAAACAAGCGGGTCTAACCTTCCATAAACAGTTTGCGCTGCGGCGCAAACCGTCATACCTTTTTCCACAACTTTTTT
>Ga0172375_10002363_pt1 | contig 29487 bp, 29 predicted proteins | sample LakKiv1m_FD_114537 | JGI IMG/M metagenome (GOLD analysis project Ga0172375, IMG submission 114537) | Freshwater microbial communities from Kabuno Bay, South-Kivu, Congo - kab_092012_11.1m | ecosystem: Environmental > Aquatic > Freshwater > Lake | place: Democratic Republic of the Congo... | reverse complement strand
ATTCAGCCAACAATCGGTACTGGCGCTACGACTAAAGTAGCAGAAATTCCTGCGAGTCAAGCTGAAACAATTAAGCCAGCGCCCATCGAGGAGCCAGGCGAGAGCCCTAGCGAACCTCCGGTCAAAAACTGGAATAGGCTGTTTATTGCTTTATCGATCTTGATAATTGCTGCAGGCGCTGCTATTGCCGGTTATTACGGATATGAATGGTGGATGTCACGTCAGGATAGCTCTAGCGAGCCTAGAGATAAAAAATCAGATCGCTGGTAGTTATATATTAAAAATCACCCCAAGACAGGCTTTTTAGTTCGTCAAAGGGTGATTTTTGATATAATATAGTAGTAATGATATTTCGTGACATTAATCACACAAAACTTAAAAATTTCCTCAACAAAGCGTTGATTTACGCAATAATTGCTTACGCTTTTTTTATATTAGGTCGTTCTATTTGGACTAATTTTCAATTAAAAAGGCAAATAGATTCCATTAAACAGGAAATTACCAGCCTTGAGAAACAAAACCAGGATCTGGAGAACTTAATTTTATATTATCAATCAGACAGCTTTAAAGAAGTTGAGGCTCGCGCCAAGTTAGGACTCAAAAAGCCCGGTGAAACAGTCGTTTCTGTCCCGACCAAAACCTATAATAATTATCAGGAAGAAACTGCCGCCGATAAGGAGAGTTTTTCCGATCAGTCCAATGACAGTCAATCGGCAAATTGGGAAAACTGGTGGAATTTTTTCACAAAATAAATGACCTCGAGCCAAAACTCTTGACAAATATCTTTTAATTTAGCTATTTTTTGGTATGTTCAAGATAAATAACTTTTAAAAGGTCGAGAATCAATATATCTAATTTATTTAAAGGAGTATTATGAAGAATCTAAAAAATTTCTTAGTTTCAACGATCATCAGTTTAGGCGTGATCGTTTTGGCACTTTCGTTGACCTCGGTAGCCAAAGCCACTCCTCCACAGCACAACCAGGTCAGGCTTTGCCATCATACAGAGGGCGGGCACTATAATGACATTACGATTGATGACGATGCTGTTTTTCAACAAGGACACGATCAACATCAGGGCGGCCAAGACATTATTCCGCCATTTAATTATCAAGTTTGGGAAATAACTAGCTAAATTTTGATATGCCCGCCGGGTGGCTATTCCGAATATGGCGACCCAACTAAATGTAGAAAATGGGCGAGCAATCACTGGTCTTATAAAGATAAAGTGAATTTTGATGTTTATGGTTGGGTTACTCACGCCTATCCTGGTAACAACTGGGATACAGCGGGTCAGGCGATTTGGAATAACGGTTGCGAAATTCCAGCCGTCGATCTCTGCTGCAATGTGGCTGGCGATCAAACGACCCTACCTACTGGTTACGTAGACCCAGAGCAAGACAAAACCTGTAGTTGCGATACTGGCTACGAAGCTTCTTATGGAGACGACGAAAACCTGATCTGCACACCTATACAAGAGGAAAAAGATTTATGCGAGAATGACGATCTTTTCCCCGGGAATCAAACTACTATCCCGGATGGGTATGAAGATCCTGATCAAGATGGTATTTGCACCTTGATTGAGGAAGAAGAAGATGGGGCAGACGTTTGCCCCAACATTAAGGGCGACCAGGCCGAAGTGCCAAATGGCTACTACATTGCAACTACCACTAAAGAATGTATTGCCTACACTCACGGTGGTCCGGATGAACCAGAGATCCAGCCACAAGTTTTGGCGGCTACAACTGACACAGAAAGTTTGCCAGTCGGCGGTGGCGAATGGCTCTTTTTACAGAGCATGTTAGCTGCTTTCGGCGCACTGATTGCCAGCGCGTTGATTGGGAAACTCGTTCCTAAGACCAGATAAAGACTATTATATAATAGTAAAAGAAAGAACTCCTTCGGGAGCTCTTTCTTTGTTGTCTTTACCCCGTTAGATAATTCTGCCTAATGGGGTTGACAATCCCTCCAAAATTTGATATAATAGTTCAATATCCTGAATTCAACCATGCGGAAATTCAGTATGCCGAATTATAATATATTAATTTCACCATTAGGCTATTCCGTCAGAGACGGACGCCTGGCCGCAAAGCGGCATAGGGAGGGGAAATGAACAAACCTGTAATCACAATTTTTGCCATTATTCTTACCATAACTTTTAATATTGGTACTCTTTCTTTAGCGCACGCCGCCACAGCCGATGCGCTGATCGATCTTGCTAATTCTAGCCGTACAGAAAACGGTTTAGCTGATTTAACCGAAAATTCACGCCTGACTTCAGCGGCTTATGCCAAAGCTAATGACATGCTCTCTAATGATTATTTTGCTCATACTTCGCCTTCCGGCAAAACACCTTGGGACTTTATTAAAGCCGTTGGTTACGATTACACTTATGCCGGGGAAAACCTGGCCATCGGTTATAACGCAGACAAAGAACTGCACGACGCTTGGATGGATTCTCCCACGCACCGCGCTAATATTTTAAATGGAAATTTTCATGAAATTGGTATCGCAGTAGTCAATGGTGAATACGAAGGCGCCGAAACTACAGTTGTAGTGCAGATGTTTGGTACTCCGGCGCCGGTTAAAGTGGCGGCGCCAGTCGTTACGCCAAACAATGTGCCTCAAATAGAATCGGCCCAGACTTTGGCCAACACCGAGACCACGCCAGTTTCGGCCGGTGTTTTTAGTCTAAACCAGGAAAAAACCGGTTTTTCTCCGTCGCAAATCTTTGGTGGTGAAAGAATCAAATTTATTGTGGTATTAACCGGAGAAGCTAAAACTATTTTGGTAGATGTGGCTAATCAGAAGATTGATCTTTTGGAAGCTTCTACTATTGAACGAGACGGCGAAACAAAAACCTATACTAAGGAAGTTGAACTAAATACTGTCGGTGAATGGCCAGTTACTCTTACGGCTACAAATGATGCTGGCCAAGTTCAAACCATGAATATGGGCAACTTAAAAATCGCTCAGAAAACTTTAGAAAAACCGTCAAACAACTCTATTGGTGCGACTATCGGTGGCTTTATGGCTCAATATCGAATTATACTTATCACTATTCTTGGGTTAGCCTTAATGTCAACTGGCGTATTTATTTATCGTAATTCAGCTAAGAAGCCTTCTTTTAAATTCTAACTTTATTGATTAAACTTCTTGCTAATCTCGCCAAAACCTGCTAAACTATATTTGTTAGGGGGTATTTTTGAATTTAACGCGGGGTAGGGAAGTAGTCATCCCGTCGGGCTCATAACCCGGAGATCGGCGGTGCAAATCCGCCCCCCGCTACCAAAAAGCTCGATCAAACGGCTGCGTAGCTCAGTGGAGATCCGCCTTTGGCGGAATCATCTGACAATGAAAGAGCAAGATCTTCATTTATTAAAAATTTGGGCTGAGTAGCTCAGCGGTAGAGCGAGGTCTTCATAAGGCCGAGGTCGGTGGTTCGACCCCACCCTCAGCCACTACCAAATTTTTAAAATTTCGGGCGAAGACCGAAAAAAGGTCGCCTTTAGGTAAAGCGATTCGTTGGTCCGAATCCAACCGCAGCCACCATATTCTGAATAATTATGAAAAACCTTTCAAAAAATATTTTTTATCTTATTGTTCTCGTTGTAGTCGGTTTGATTGTCTGGAGTCTAGTCGCTCCAGTTAGCGGCGTTAAACCGCAACAAACAAGTATTTCGCAAATTGTCGAACAGCTCAATAACGATCAAGTTGCTAAAATCACGGTTTCTGGTAACCAAGTAGTTGCCGAACTCAAAGACGGTAAAAAAATCCAAGCCTATAAAGAGCCCACCGCTGAATTGAAAGATTATGGTATTAACCCTGAAAAAGTCTCTATTGATATCCAAAATCCTGACAAAGGGTCTGTCTGGCCGACAGTATTAAGTATTGTTTTACCCTTCTTGCTGATCGCCGGTTTTCTATATTTTATGCTCCGGCAGGCCCAGGGTGGCAATATGAAAGCGTTGGATTTCGGCCAATCGCGCGCCAGACTATTCTCCCCTGGGGCCAAACGCACTACTTTCGCGGACGTAGCGGGCATGGTAGAAGCCAAACAGGAGTTGTACGAAGTAGTAGAATTTCTTAAAAGTCCTGGTAAATTTAAAAATCTTGGGGCAGAAATCCCCAAGGGTGTTCTATTGGTAGGGCCACCGGGCACGGGCAAAACTTTATTAGCTAGAGCAGTTGCTGGTGAAGCTGGTGTGCCATTTTTTTCAATTTCGGCATCGGAATTTGTAGAAATGTTCGTTGGCGTAGGAGCGGCCCGGGTTCGTGATCTGTTTCAGAAAGCGAAAAGAAATGCGCCGGCCATATTATTTGTTGACGAGCTTGATGCTATTGGCCGGCAACGCGGCACAGGGTTGGGGGGCTCACATGATGAAAGAGAGCAAACCCTTAACCAAATTCTAGTGGAAATGGATGGGTTCGAAACTGACACAAGAGTAATTGTCATGGCCGCGACAAATCGACCGGATGTGCTCGACCCAGCTCTTTTGCGCCCCGGCCGATTTGACCGACGCGTAGTAATCGATCTGCCAGATCTAAGAGAGCGCGAAGCGATCCTCAAGATCCATACCAAGAACAAACCGCTGGGTAATGATATTGATTTCACCAAAATCGCGCGTCAAACAGCCGGACTTTCTGGGGCTGATTTACGTAACGTCATGAACGAGGCAGCGATCTTGGCGGCCCGCGAGAATTTAAAAAATATTCAAGAAGCACAAATTAATAGCGCGATTGAAAAAGTGATTTTAGGTCCGGAAAGGAAATCGCGCGTGCTTTCGACAAAAGAAAAAGAGATTTCAGCATATCATGAGGCTGGGCATGCGATTGTTGGGAAAATACTGCCTAACTGCGACCCGATTCATAAGATATCTGTTATTAGTCGGGGGATGGCATTGGGTTACACTTGGAGCTTACCCGATGAAGACAAACATCTTTATTCTCAAGCTAAGTTCCAGGATGAGATCGCCCAGTTATTAGGCGGTTATGTCGCGGAAAAATTAATTTATGGCGAAGTCACAACTGGCGCCTCCAGCGACTTGCGGCGTGCCTCGAAGATCGCCCGAGACATGGTAACTGTTTATGGGATGTCCAATAAGCTAGGGCCTGTTGTTTTGGGTGAGAAAGAAGAAGCCGTCTTTTTGGGGCGCGAGCTTGGTGAACACCGTAATTACTCTGACCAAAAAGCATCTCAAATTGATGATGAAGTAGCCTCACTGCTTAAAGCAGGCCAGGCCCGAGCCCTAGAGGTCTTAAAAAAACATAAATCCTTACTCAAAAAAATCGCCACAAAACTAGTCAAAGAAGAAACAATCGAAGGCGTTGAGTTTGACAAAATGTTTTTGAATTAATGTCTATAAATCAAGGAGGCAAATGAAAAAATTTTTTGTTTGGATGCTAGTAAGCTTTGCTGTACTAATTTTAGCTATTGTAGTAGTCGTTTTGAATAATAACGGCAGTATTAAGCCTCAAGCGGCAGGTGAGGTAGCTAGTCTCATAATCAGTCCGAAGTCGGGTACTTATAAAGTCGGCGCGGTTTTTAGTGCGGATATTGTTTTAGACACCGGTGGGCAGGCGGTAGAAGGAACTGATTTGCGTTATATTCGGTTTGACCCACAGGTTTTAGAAGTACAAGACGCCGATGCTGACGGAGCTAACGGGGTGCAGATTACACCTAAGGCCACAGCGCTAACTGTTGTCGGCCAGAACCAAGTTGATCCGGTAGCCGGTACTATTTTGCTTTCCCTCGCCGTGCCGGAAGGCTCAACGGGCTTTACTGGCTCGGAAACAATCGCCACAATTAGTTTTAAAGCGCTAAAAGAAGCCGCCACTTCAGAAGTCAAATTTGACTTTACGCTTGGTGATTTAGCCGACACTAACGTTACTTCCTTGGGCAGTGATATTTTAGGCTCAGCCGTTAGCGCAAATTATATTGTTGAGGCGATAGTGATCGTGCCCGAGCCTACAGTTAAAATTATGGCTAATGGGCTTGAAGGTCCAATTGAAGTTGAGTCTGGGCAATCGATCACTTTAAGCTGGGTAGCTACGCCAGAAGATATTACATGCCAGCCGTCGGGCGGATGGACGGGGGACGCCAAGGCTGCTACCGGATCAGAAATAATCGGCAATCTGACACAGGCTAAAACCTTTGTCTTAACCTGTACCAATATTTCGGGTCAGGCAACTGATTCGGTCGTAGTTAATGTCAAAAGCTTGCCTGTTTTACCAGACGTGACACTCAAAGTTAATGATAAAAAACAAATCACTGTTAAGGCTGGCGTTACAGTCGCCTTAACTTGGACTTCAGCAAATGCCAAGACTTGTGTCGCAAGTGGGAATTGGAGTGGGTCGAAAACATTGACCGGAGGAGAGTCGCTTGGTCCGATTAACAACGCCAAAACCTATATTTTAACCTGCAGTAACGAGACGGGTAGCGTCCATGACCGAGCGACAGTTTATCTTGAAGATCAACCCGCTCCAGTTTTGCCAACAATTGACCTCAAAGCTAATAATTCCAATGAACCAACGACAGTTGACTTTAACCAGTCAGCTAATCTATCATGGACATCGACTAATGCTGATTCGTGCGAGGCAACCAACGGCTGGTCAGGCAGCAAGCCAGTGTCAGGAGAAGAGTCGACAGGAAATTTAACAGAATCAAAAACATACACCCTGACTTGCAAAAAGGGCGAAAGTATCGCGATCGATAGTATCACGATAAATGTGTCTGGTCAGGAAGTGGCCGAGCCGGGTCCATCAGATGGGAACCAATTGCCGCCAGAGTCTAGCACAATTAATAGTAGCCAGGTGGCCACCCAGATTCCTGACAGCGTCGTCCCGGCCGCCAAGACAGCTACTTCAACGGGCGGTAAAACACAGCAGTTGTACCGGGGTGGCGTGATTAAACCTTGGGCAATGTGGCTGTTTTATGCTCTTATCCCTGTCGCTTTGACCGCAGGCGTTGTCTTCTTCTATCTTTGGCGGAAACGACGTGCAGAAGAAGAAGCCTTCGATGACACTAACACCATGTGGCCCAATTACCCGGTTTAAGGTACTATTAAAATAAAGGTTTGTTTTTAATTATTATGGTTAAAAAGGTCGCATCCTTAATCCACCGTCCTAATTCAATTGCTGCTGCCTCTGTGATTCTGATGATCACCTTGTTTTTGTCAAACGTTTTAGGTGTGATACGGGATCATTATCTTACCCAAAAAATTCCGACTGATCTCCTCTCGATTTATTATGCTGCCTTTCGCGTTCCAGATTTAATTTTTAATGTTCTTATCCTGGGCGCCATTACTTCCGCGTTTATTCCAATTTTTACTAACTTAATCAATAAAAACAAGGATGAAGCCTGGCGTGTGGCCGCCTCGGTTGTAAATATCGCCGTTATCTTTTTAATCGGTTTTTCGATAATATTAGCAATATTTATGCCCTGGCTAATGAAGTTCGTTGTGCCGGGGTTTGATGAAACCCAACGTGCACTTGCTGCTCAGTTATCCAGGATATTACTGCTTTCCCCGGTTTTTTTCGGTCTGTCTTATATCCTAGGTGGAATCCTTAATTCATTCAAAAGATTTTTAGTTTATTCTCTAGCCCCGCTGGTTTACAATCTTACCATTATTTTAGGGACAATATTTTTCGCTGACCGATTTAGCCTCGTTGGCGTTGTAGTAGCGGTGATCGCTGGTGCGTTTTTACATTTTTTGATCCAATTGCCGTTAGCCATCCGTCTGGGCTTTCGTTTTAAAGCAAAAATTTTCTGGGACCATTGGGGCGTCCGCCGGATCGGCCTTTTGATGTTGCCTCGTGCTATTGCTTTGGGCGCCAATCAAATTATGTTGGTTGTTTTTACCAGCCTCGCCTCGGTACTGGGTGGTTATTCGATCGCGGTTTACAATCTTGCAGACAACATCCAGACTATGCCGATGGTAGTTTTTGGAACCTCCTTTGCCACGGCGGTTTTCCCTAGTTTGTCGGAGGCCGTAGCCTTAAATAAGTTTGAAGAATTTACTGAGCAAATAAAAAAGACCACCAGGGTAATTATTTTTTTCATGATACCCATGATCGTTATTCTTATTCTACTAAGAACGCAAATTGTCAGACTAATTTTAGGATCGGGCCACTTTGGTTGGGAGCAGACCACGGCTACGGCCAATACTTTGGCCTACTTGTCGTTGTCTCTTATGTTTACTGGCTTAACCCCTTTATTTTCGCGGGGCTTTTACGCGTTGCATAATACTCGGGCACCGATGATTGTAACGATTGTAGGTGCGGTAATTAGTATTGCGCTTGGTAAAGCCTTCTCGGTGTTCATGGGAATCGAGGGGCTAGCTCTCGGCTATGTCATTGGCATGGCGGTGAGCACAATTATTTTATATTTAATGCTTAGGGCTAAAGTCAAATTCACAGGCGAGAAAGAAATTATATGGTTTATGATCAAAGTTTTATTTGCCGCGGGGTTGGCGGCCCTAGCCCTTCAGGAAACCAAGATGTTGCTTGGGGTGCTAGTCGATATGCACCGCTTTTGGGGCGTCGCCTTGCAGGCCCTGGGTGCAACAACAGCAAGCTTAATAGTTTATCTATTGATAACTTGGATATTTGGTTTAGAGGAGATTAAGTCCATCAAAATTGTATTTCAAAAAATATTTAAAAGAGAGGCCCTGAATGGTAGCTGACCAGCGAGACGACGAAGAGATTATTTTTGGAGAGCTTGATCGCAAACGCGCTCATCAAAGTTGCTGTACTTGTCAAAGCATGGCTTTATTTTTTATTTTAATCGTAATTATTTTAGCCAGTGGGCTTTACTATATTTACTGGCAGATCACGAGAGAAAAAGTTTTTTCGTTTCAACTTCCTTCGGCCGTTTCTATGCAAGATTTTACCGCTCGTCTCGATGGTCTTAAGCCAGATACCAAAAATTCGCTAAGTCTAAATCTTAGTAACGACGAGGTAACTGCGTTATTTTCCGAAGGACTAAGCTTACAATCTTTTATTCTGCAGGATGCGCAAGTGCAAGTGATGCCGAGCCAAATGTTGATCTACGGCCGGCTGACAAAACCATTAACGTCAAAAGTTGTTTTAAGCGCTGTCCCGAAGGTCCAAGAAGGAAAAATAGTCTTAGAAACAACCGGCGTAACGGCTGGGAACTTTAACTTTCCTAAGGTTGTTTACCCGCTCGTAAATCAATCTATTACGGAAAGATTTAACTCCAAGCTGAGCCTTGTATACGCTAAGTTTACGATCGAAGACGTCCAATTAAATGAAAATAGTTTAACAATTAAAGGAAAGGCACGCTAATGCAACAAGCATTTTTAATCATTATTGCGCTCGCAGGCGCTGTTTACGCAATTCTTACTAAACAGGGCAAGATTGGCTTAGGATTTTTAATCCTAGCCGCATCTTTTGTGCTGACTTTTCCGAATTTGGTCCAAGGTAGCTGGGTTGATGTGTTTGGCGCCCTATCCTTAATTGGCTTTTTGGCCGGGGTGATTATTATTGTCTGGAAAGCGCCTAGTGCGAAAATCGAAAAATCAACCGAAACAGACAAATCTGATGAGCCCAAAACCGAATAAAGTATTAATTCTCCACGGCTGGCAGGCGGACTCGAAATCAAATTGGTTTCCCGAAGCGAAGGCTTTTCTCGAGGCTAAAGACTTAGAAGTGTATACCCCGAATTGTCCCGGGAATTATTATCCGAAGCTCGACGAATGGCTAGAAATTATTAGAAGCTATAATTTAGACGAGAACTGGATCCTGATTGGGCATTCTCTGGGTGGCGCAACGATTTTGCGGTATTTGGAAGCTACCGATAAACCAGTGGGGCAGGTAATACTTGCGGCTACACCTATTGCGCCCATGAAGTTTGACCCCATTGCCAATTTTTTCCCAAAAGATTATGATTGGGTTAAAATCCGCCAGAATGCGCTAAAAGTAAACTTAATTTACGAGGAAGGCGATCAGGTCGTACCATTGGACCACGGCCAAATTTTAGCGAAGAAACTTTCAGCGCCACTTGAAATTATTCCTGGCGCAATTCATTTAACGAAAATGGATATAAATGTTTTGGATAAAACGATTAATGAATAAAATCTTTGTTACTAGTAATAAAAACCCAGACTTGGACGGCTATGCTTGCGCAGTGGCCTATGCCGAATTTTTGAATCAAACCGGCAAGAAGGCAAAAGCGATACTACTGGGAGAAATTGAGGACGAAACAAGATTCGTACTTAATCTGGCTAACATTCGCCCCATAGAGGTTTATAGTGGGAAGATAGACTCAGATTTAATTATTGTTGACACAACCAATCTAAAGACCTTAGGAGTAAATGTTGACGAAAAACGTCTTGTGGGAATTATTGATCATCGTCGCGTCAATGATGCTGATCTATATCCATGGGCTAAAGTCCAGAATGAATTAGTAGGATCTTGCGCCACTCTTGTTACGGAGAAATTTATCCGATCGAATCTACGACCGTCAAAAGAATCAGCCTATCTGCTTTATGGCGCTGTTGTTTCAAACACTATTAATTTTAAGAACAAAATCACAACGAATCGAGATATTGCCGCCGCCGCTTTCTTGAAAAAACAAATTAATATCCCAAATAATTTTGCCCAACAGATGTTTATGGCCAGAACCAACATTGATGGCGAAAATTTAAGTCTTTATTTGCACAAAGACTACGTCCAACTAGTTTTGGCCGAAGAAAAATTCACAGTTTTCCAAATGGAAATTGTCGGGACGGATCAGGTTGTCGCGTCTCGTTTAGATGAAATCAAGGAGATAATATCCGATATTGTGGCAGGAAAAGATTTAGATTTCTATTTTCTCAATATGATCGATACAATTAAAGCGTTCAACTACATTATCACTATTGATGAAAAAAGTCAGGATCTCTTGCGAAAGGTTCTTGGGCTGAACTTCACTAACAGCGTAGCCAAAACAGACTTCATTATCATGCGTAAAGAAATTATGGCCAAAATCAAGGATTACCTCGATGGAGAATAAATACACTGCCGTTGCGGCGCATGGCTTAATCAGGAGAGAGGGGAAATATTTAGTCACACGTCGAGCAAAAGACGACGACTATATGCCAGGTTATTGGGATACACCAGGCGGAACCTTGGAGTTTGGTGAGGATATCAAAAAGGCGCTGGAAAGAGAGATAAAAGAGGAGGTTGGACTCAAGGTTAAGATAAATAATGTCATTTCGGTCTGTAGCTATCTCTCTGGTCCCTATCGACACCAATTCATGATTACTTATAACTGCGATTATATTGATGGGGAAATAGAGCTAGATAAGAGAGAACACGATGACTATAAGTGGGTTACGCTACCAGAGTTAAGTAAGCTCAAGCGAATCTTTTTTCTTGATCAGATTTATCATGAGCTAGGTAGTTAAAAAATTACGACTCAATGCTTGGGCCACAACAGATCTCGACCTAAACCTTAAAATCTGGTACAATGTAAACATGAGTGATAATACCAGATTAGAATTTAAGATAACCCATAAAATGACCGATGAAGAGTCGGCCGCTTTTGAATTAACTAAAATTTTGCAAGATAAAGGATACGAGACCTATTGGGCCGGGGGAGCAGTCAGAGACCTGATTTTGGGGCTTTCTGTGCACGACATTGATATCGCGACCGCCGCCCGGCCCGAAGAAATCAAAAAAATATTTCCCGACTCATACGATCGCGGTAAGGCATTTGGAGTGGTAGCCATAAAAAAGGATGATCATGAATTCGAGGTTGCTACTTTCCGGTCAGATATTGGTGTCGCTGATCATAGGCGACCAGACAAAATCGAGTTTACATCAAGCGCTGAAGACGCGGCGAGACGCGATTTCACCATCAATGGCCTTTTCTACGATCCTGTAAAATCCGAAATTATTGATTTTGTCGAAGGGCTTACTGATCTTAAACGTAAAGTCTTGAGTTTTATTGGGGAACCTCAAGAGCGCATTAACGAAGATTATTTGCGGATTCTGCGTGCGGTGCGTTTTTTGGTGCGTCTCGGTTTTGAAATGGAAAAAAATTCCAGTGAAACTATTCTTAAAAATAAAGCGAAAGTTTCTGAGATCTCAGCCGAGCGAATTCGTGAAGAACTAAGCAAGATGTTGCTGCTTGAAAATCGAACTCAGGCTATAGAACAATTAGAGAAATTCGGTTTACTCGATGAATTATTGCCAGAACTTAAAGCTTTAAAAAATGTGGTGCAACCAAAAGAGTTTCATAGCGAGGGCGACGTTTGGACACACACAATGTTAGCACTTAAAAATATCGGTGAAACTCACTCGGAAGAATTGGTTTGGTGTGTGCTTCTACATGACATTGCTAAACCAGAAACCATTGGCTATCGGAGCGAAGTTAATAAAACCTCCATTACTTTTTTCGACCACGATGTTCAGTCGGCGGAGAAAGCTAAAGAAATTTTGGGACGATTAAAGTTTTCAAAATCTTTTATCGAAAAAGTGTCTTGGGCAATTCGCCAACATATGAGAATTGTAAATGCTTTTCGGGGGATGAGCGAACGCAAGCAAAAAAAATTATTTTCCGATCCAAACATAGAATTATTATTAGAACTGACAAAGGCTGATTTATCGGCAAGTTTACGCTCTGATCATAAGAGCGATATGAAAATGTATGAAGATGCGGTCAAGTTACGTGAAAAATTTGAACTTGAGACATCGGAAGAAGAAAAAAATCAAGTTAAAAAATTTGATTTAGTGACGGGTCTTGATATTATGAAAAATTTAAATCTTCAACCCAGCCCTGAAGTAGGCAGAATTAAAAATGAACTCGAGCAGGCGTATTTAAATGGAGAGATCAATACTCGCGCCGAAGCGCTCAAAATGCTGGAGAAATTTTAATATGGTCTCGCAAGACAAGATCAGAAATTTTTGTATCATTGCCCACATTGACCACGGGAAATCTACTCTAGCCGATCGAATGCTAGAATTGACGCACACGGTTGAAGCGCGCGACTCAAAACCGCAAATGCTTGATACAATGGACTTAGAACGCGAGCGGGGTATCACCATTAAGCTTCAACCGGTTAGAATGAGCTATCGAGATTATATATTAAATTTGATCGACACGCCTGGCCATGTGGACTTTGCCTATGAAGTTTCGCGATCGTTAGCGGCCGTTGAGGGGGCCGTGCTAGTAGTGGACGCGACGAAGGGCATCCAGGCCCAAACGTTAGCTAATTTACATCATGCTCAAGCTGCCGGCCTCAAAATTATCCCGGTCATCAATAAAATTGATTTGCCCAACGCCCGCATTAACGAGGTAACAGGGGATATAGCCGAGCTTTTAAATATTGATCACGACAAAATTATTCTTTGTTCAGCCAAGACGGGCGAGGGCGTGGAAAAGATTTTACAAAAGATCATTGAAATAGTGCCATCGCCCAACGGCTCAGGGGGTGAGCCCTTAAAAGCCCTCATCTTTGATTCAGTTTTTGACGCCTACCGTGGGGTGATTGCATACGTCCGAATCATGGACGGTCAGGTAAAAAAAGGTGATAGAATCAGGTTTATCGCGACCGCTAAAACCGGTGAGATCGTAGAAGCCGGCGAGTTTAAGTTGGGGTACAAGGCACTTGATAATTTGGGAGCGGGGGAGATTGGTTATGTCGTGACTGGAGAAAAAGTCATTGAGAATGTGCGTGTTGGTGATACTATCGTAGCCCTCTCCCCTGAAACCGTCTCCCCTATCTCGGGTTTTAAAATTCCTTGTCCAATGGTTTTCGCCAGTTTTTTCCTCCAAGGTGGCGAACCCAATCACCTTAGAATTGCGTTAGAAAAATTAAAATTAAATGATTCAAGTTTAACCTTTGAGCCCGAAAATTCTGAGTCGTTTGGCCACGGATTTAAGTGCGGGTTTTTGGGCATGTTACATTTAGAAATCGTGAAAGAGCGCCTAGAGCGCGAATATAGCTTAGATATAATTGTGACTCAGCCATCGGTCAAATACCAAACAAACATTGTCAATGGCAAAGAAGAGTTTAGTGAACCGTGGGTTGCTTTAGAGCTCATTACGCCGAAAGCATATGTCGGGCCGGTGATGGAATTGGCGAACACAAAGAGGGCAGTCTACCAAGATACTAAATATTTCGGCGAACAAGCAGTTGTTTTTTATGAAGCCCCCCTCTCGGAGATTATTGTAGATTTCTACGACAAATTAAAATCTGCATCTCAAGGATATGCGTCGCAAAATTATGAGCTGATCGGCTGGCGACCGGGTGATTTAGTCAAACTGCAAATTATCATTGCTGGCAAAGAAATCGAAGAATTTAACAAGGTTGTCCCCCGTTTTCAAGCGGCAGTCCACGCTAAAAATCTGGCCCTAAAACTAAAAGATTTAATCCCGCGTCAAATGTTTGAAGTGGCCATTCAGGTCGCCCAAGGCGGCACAATTTTGGCGCGCGAAAATATCTCAGCCATGAAAAAAGATGTCATTGCTAAGCTGTATGGCGGCGATAGAACCAGAAAAGATAAGCTGTTGAAGAAACAGGCTAAAGGCAAAAAGAAAATGAAACTATTAGGGCGGGTCGAAATCCCCGACCAAGTTTTTCTAGAGATCTTGAAAAGTTAAACCCCTAAAGTATCTTTGATTTTTTTAACTACATTCTCGATTTTCCAGTCAGTTTTGACTAAATAACTATAAATACCGTGCTTTTGGGCTTCCGCCATATTTTCCACTCCACTCAAATTGGTTAAAAGGATAATAGGAATATGGTTATTCGCCAGCTTGCCAATACTTAACTCCTCTTGACGCAATCTTCTAGCCATGGTCAGACCGTCCATGACCGGCATGATGATATCTAAAAGGATTAAGTTCGGTTCTTGTTCTAATGCCATTGCTAGACCCTCTTGGCCATTGGCGGCTTCTAAAACATTAAAACCCTCTTGATCAAGTTTATCCCTTAAGGCGTGTCTTAAAGTCGCCTCATCTTCAACAATCAATATTTTTTTAGGTGACAATATTACTCCTCTGGCACGTTGGCCAAATATTTTTTAATTTTTACAACTAATTCTTCCAGTGGGGTGTTTGATTTAACTAAATACTCATTGCCTCCCAACTCTTTTACCTTTTCCTTGGCACTTTCCTCTGGTAGGTTTGTCAGCATAATTACGACAGTGTTCATTAACCCGGCGTTAGACTTTATTTCTTTTAAGACGTCTAGCCCATTCATCCCGGGCATCATAATATCCAACAATATTAAATTTGGTTTTTGAGCTTTGGCGACTTCCAATCCCTCTGCTCCGCTTTTCGCGCCCAAGACTTCAAACTTTTCTCTTTTAAGCTTGAGGGTTAACGCTTCACGAAGGGGCGTTTCATCTTCAATTATTAAAACTTTAGCCATAGTTTTCTCCTCGTTGTTTATTTAATATCTTCAAGGGCTTTTGAGCCTTGTTTTTTCGGCATTCCTTTTAAAGGAATTTCGACGCGGAAAGTAGTGCCCATATTTTCTTTAGAAATAAAGCTGATTTTACCATTTGCTTGTTCTACAATCGCCTTAACAATATACAGACCTAACCCGGTGCCTTCTGTGTCTTTGACTCTAACATTATCAGCGCGAAAAAGTTTCTCGTAAATACGACCTTGCTGGGCCTTGGGTATACCATAACCAGTATCTTTGACTTCAATTATGATATTAGGTTCTTTCTTGGTAATTGTCAAAGTGACCCGACCCTTATTGGGGGTATATTTAACCGCGTTGGAAAGCAGATTCTGGAAAATTATCTGCAAAAGCTTTGGGTCAGCTGAGATTTCTGGCAAACTTTTATCATAACTTTCATTAATTAATATTTTTTTCTGATCAGCCAGTAATTTAATTTCTTTAACTAAATCTCGCGCCAAAGACACAATATTGATTTTTTCTGGGCTAATGGCAAATGTCCCCAGCTCGATCCGGGAGACATCCAGCAGGGCGTTGACTAGATTTATCATTCGCTGGTTTCCTTTATAGATTTCTTGCATGTATTTTGTCTGTTCTTCAGTGAGTTTGCCGACGTCTCCATTAATGATCATCTCCGCATACCAGTTGATCGCTGAAAGGGGTGTACGTAGTTGGTGTGAAGCGAGAGAAACAAACTCGGTCTTAGCTTTATCGATGGCGTACTCTTTAGATGCATCACGAAATACTACCACGCAGCCTACGATGTCGCCCTGCTTATTTTTTAGCGGTGCAGCCGAATCAGCCACAGGGATATGTTTTCCTTCTTTATCGATCAGAACAGTATGATTAGACATTTCTTGGACCTGCCCGGTTTCAATAGCCTCTTTGATAAACTTATCGTTAACCTTTTCGATTTTAGAATTTTCAACTTCATAAATAAATCGCAAAACATCTGAATATTTTTTTCCAACAAGTTCTGCGGCCGAAAACCCACTAATATCGATTACTACTGGATTAATCAAAATAATTTTTAGGTCATAGTCTACCACGAAAACAGCATCACCGATGCTTTGCAGAATAGTTTCTACTTTATCTTTTTCTTGGGCTGTTAGGTTTCTTTCTTCTTCTACATCTTCTAAGATATTTAGGACTGCTTTTTGCTGATCGTGTAAATATTCTTGTTTTGCGACAATTTCGTTTGTTTGGTTTTGCACCTTTTTGTCAACTTCGGCACGAGAGTCAATAATCGCTTGCATCATAGTTTTAAAAGATTGCGATAACGCGCCAATCTCATCTTTAGAGTCAATGCTAATATTATAGTTTAAATTTCCCTTAGTGATTTCTTCAGCACCTGAACGCAAAATTTCGATCGGCTTAGCGATTATGTTTGCGAGAAAGAAGGAAACAATTACAATCAAAACTATCATAACTGATCCTAAAACTCCAAGTTGTATTGCGTGAGAGAATATGGGTCTATATAATTCTGCCTTATCAATTTTAACCACAAGTCCCCAATCGACATCGTCAATATATTCTGTGACAGCGTAAACCGGATGGTCACGGTAGTCCACACTATTTTTTATTAGACCTTCTTCTTTGTTTAATGATCTAATTGCAGCAACATTCGTTTGTTCCTTAGGAATTGTAATTTGAGAATCCTGGTTGGCAAATCTTGGAGGTCGAACATACTCAGCGTCACCGTTTTGGTCAATGAAGGCAACAATTGTTTCGCCGGTCTCGCCGAGGCCAGAATAGTCAGTCATAATATTTTGTATTTCACCGGCTTCAGTAACAATTAAAACAATACCCTGGAATTTGCCATCTCTAGAAATGGGGGCTGTTAGGACCATATCCTTAGCTGCATTTTCAGACTCGAATATAAAAACTTGTTTTTTTTCTTTGGCAAAAATTATTTTTTGAGGGTCAATCTTTTCCTCGATTTTTTGAGAATCAGTGCCGGTGATGGTTTTACCGTTTTGATCTAAAATATAGACGGCCTTGTAGTCTGTCACCGAGCCCTTGACGTCTTCAGCTCTAATTTTAAGTGAGTCTCTATATTTAGAATCTTTTGAAGTATTAAAATTAACTACATCGTCTGTTAGACTTGTCCGATTGGCCACTAGACCCACTTGAATTTTATGATTATTAATTTCTGAATCTATCCGATTTTCCTGGATTGTCGCGATTGCCTCTAACTTCGACTCCGCATTTTTAACAATATTTGAATCCACATTATAAAAAGAATCGGCTATTATAATTAAAACCGAACAAAAAGTAATTATGAGGAAATATAGTAAAATTTTATTTCTGATTTTCATTTTTTAAATTATTCCCAGTACAAATAGACACCGGCCTCTTCGGCTTCAATTCGCATTTTTAATGCCTCGATAATGTTACCAAACTCAACTTTAAACTCCGAAATTTTTTCTTTAATATTCTCGGCGCTATTGAATTTTTCTAAAAAAGCCGTAATAGTTTGGGCAATTTTTTCCATCTCGTCGATAAAAACTTCGGTTTGGGTTGTATCTTGGCCCCGGTCTTTCATTTTTTTTAATAATTCCACATAGAAAACATCATTTTCGAGCGTTAAATGTTCATGTAAATCTTGAGTAAATTTTTTAAGCGATTCATCGATTTTTACTTCGTTATCTATTCCTGCATTTGCTTGACCCAAGTCGTCTTCTAAAGTGCGATGTTGGGCTATTAGAGTTGGAACGATGTTTACTAAGTCGGTCATAACTACTCCTTTTTAGATTTCATTTCCAGTTCACTGATTTTCTTTTTAAGTTCAATCATTTTAATTTCTCGACCAGTCATAAAACTGTTTAATTTCTCCAGTTCTTCGGTACGTTCTTTGACTTTTGCTTCAATATTTTCTCGGGATTCTTTCAGATCAATTACCATCTGGTTAAAACTATTGGCGAGTTCGCCAACCTCATCTTTTGATTTAATCTCAAGCCGTTGGTTTAAATCTCCGGTGGAAATTTTTTCCGAAGCTTCTTTGAGACGAAATAATGGGTAAAGCAATTTGTAAAATATAATCCAGTACAATAATCCTAGCAACACTATTGCAATTACAATCAAAAAACCTAATGTCCAGGCCCCAAGCTTAATCATTTTCTCGGTTTTAACATTGGTTTTGTTGATAATTTCAGTTGAAACAGTTGTCGCCTGGTCGGCGGCAAGGCCCCGTTTTGCCAAATATTTATCCAAACCAGACTTATAAATATCTTTTTGCGTTTTATATTCGGTACTATCTAAAATCTGCTGTGCTTTTTCGAGCTGATTATCGTCAACAAATTCCAGAGCTTGTGTCTCCATTTCGACTAAGGCAAGATTCGATTGATTAATTTCCGAAAAGTATTGTTTGTCTTGAGAGTCGCCTTTTTCAAGAGCCGTTTTAATCCGCGCTTCTAGTTTTGGTACAAATTCTTCGTAGCGCGTTTTCCAATTTTTATCGCCCGTAAAAGCATAATTTCTGGCTGATTGCGTTAAAACCTCGTCATCATAGCGGATTAATTGGGCAATACTATCAAGATAAGAAGTATCGTTAAGAGCGATAATCGCTTTTGGCACATCAGTTTGAAGATATCTTTGGGTCTGACCTAATTGCCACATTACATAAGCCCCAACAGCCAAAATAAGAGCCAGCAGAGTGATAAAAGTTATTAGCACGCGGCGACGAATCATTTTTCTTCCTCAATAGTTTCACCATTTTTCAGTTTGGCAATTTCCTTTTTAAGATCAACCATTTTTAGCTCGCGCCCGACCATCAATTTGGTCAACTTTTCCAATTCTTTTATTTTGGCCTCTAAAGCCTTCTCGGCCTTATCCTGCTCAGTCATATCTCGGACGGTAGCCTGCAGAACATCTTTACCGTCGATAACCATTTTAACCAAAGTAACTTGGGCGGGGAATACATCGCCTTTATAACGCTTATGTATCCAAGAAAAAGTATTTTGTCCTTCTTCCATCGCCTTATTAATCATTTCTTTAGACTTGTCGCTTGATAAGCTTCCATCAGATTGATATTCGGGCGAAAGGTCATTTGGCGATAAATCCGTAAATTCTTTTTCTGTTTTAAGCCCGAACATTTTAATAGTCGCAGGATTACCGCTAGTGAAATGCCAGTCTGGAGCCGCTAGGGTCATGATCGCGTCAGCTGAAGATTCGTAAATAAGCTTATAACGATCATTATCACAAATATTTTTTGTTTTATCAATTACCAAAAAACCCTCCTTAATATAATCTTAGGCTATGGGCTCGTCTGCTCTTATCTTCCTTAATTCCCGCCTCAATAAATCTATGTGTTGCTGGGACTCTTGGGCTAGGCCTGGCAAGATCTGCTGAATTCCGGGAGATCCTGTTTTAAAAATATCAAAATAACGTTGCTCAATCTTCGCCTGCTCCAGGTCTAGGGCATAAGAAAGAGCGTTAATCAAGGTGTGCTTGACATATTCCTCAATTAAACGATTTACCCAGTCGAGAGAAGTTTTAATCGCAATTGATCGGAAAACCGATTCATCTATTGCTAAGTTTTTATCCTTCGCATCAAAATAAATCGACTGAATAACCTGCTGATGCTTTTCTTTGGATTTGGCTAGCTCATGCCAATAAGGATGATCAGGAAACTTGACCGCGTAGTTACTATAAAGATGCGAAACACTTTTTTTATGTTCCGCTAATAAATATATTACCCGGTTTATATCATCAATAATTACGTCCATATTAAAAACCTAAAGTTATTTATTTACGTTCATTTATTTTGTGGTCAAGCCAGGATACCGCAGCGGAGATAATCGAGAAAATCAAAGCGGCCCAAAAGGCGGTCCAGAAGTTTGCTATATAGAAGCCCTTAACAAAGGTTGAGACCAGCCAAAACAGCCCAGCGTTTATGACTAGAGTAAACAGCCCCAATGTTAAAATATTGATTGGTAGGGTCAAAACAACTAACAAGGGCTTGATGACAGCGTTAACTATACCTAGGGCCAAAGCGGCGATAAGGGCGGCGTAGAAATTGTCAAAATAAATGGGGATAAAATAGCTCATGCCAATAAGCACCAGCGCGTTGATAACCCACCTAATAAGTAGTCTAATCATTTTTTCTCCTTGGAGAAATTATTTTTATTCTTATCATAATTATACCATGATTAATGCGATTTAGGCATTTTGTTAGGCATTTTGTTCGAAAGCCCTACGTTTTAGAAAGGTACGAACTATTTTTCCGATTTCCACAAACCCAGTAACCGCGATGCCAATAGCCACTACCCAGACCCAGTCATAGATATTAAGCGGTTTGGTCTGTAATAGATTTTGGAGTGGTTTCCAATAGATACCCATGAAAAGCAAAATAAAGCCGTAAAGCATACCCAGGAATAATGCGTAATTTTTCCAAAAATTTTCCATTTGCCAAATGGTTTTATTCAAGTTTTTAAACGATAAAATATAAATTAAATCGACAGTAGTCATGATCGCGAATATCTTTGTGCGAAGATAGTCTAGCTCGGTACCTTGAGCGTAAGAAGCACTAAAAGTATACAAAGCAACTAGACCGATGATGCTACTGATTGCGATAATTAAAAAGAGGATCTGGCGGGAGATTATCTTTTCGCGTAGTAAATCTCGGGGTTTTTCTTTCATAATATTTTTTTCGGTCGGCTCAAACCCCAAAATTATATCCGGAGGGCCGTCACAAATAATATGCGTAAATAAAATTTGCGAAATAGTGAGCGGCACCGGAAGATTCAGGAGAATTGCACCGAAAATCAGGATTATTTCCGAGAAAGAATTCGAGAGAGCGTAAGCAACCACCTTCTTTATATTAGAAAAAATCGTGCGTCCTTCTTCGCAGGCCGCGACAATTGTTTGAAAATTGCTGTCCATCAGCACGATATCACCGGCCTCTTTGGCTACATCAGTGGCACTACCAACAACCACACCAATATCAGACTGTTTCAAGGCTGGTGCGTCGTTAACGCCATCACCGGTCATAGCCACCACTTCGCCATTGGCTTGAAGGCTTTTGACGATTTTTAATTTTTGATGTGGGCTAACTCGATAAAAAATAATTAAGTTTTCCACTTTTTTCTGCAAATCTTCATCTGAAATTTCTTCTAGCTCGGTTCCAGAAATTACATTTTCCGGCCCGAAAACAAGCCCAATATTTTTGGCTACCACCTCGGCAGTTTGTTGGAAATCACCGGTTACGAGCTTGATTTTAATACCAGCCTGTTGCGCTAAATCAATCGCTCCCATAGCCTCTTTTCTGATAGGATCTTTAATCCCTACCAGTCCCAACCAAACAAAACCACTTTTATCAGTCAGTTTCGAACCTTTTTTATACGCGGCTGCCAAAATTCGCAAACCTTCTCCGGCCCAAAGGGTGATTTGTTGAGCAATTTCAGTTTTATTCTCAGTATCGCAAAATGATAAAATAATTTCTGGCGCCCCCAAAGCAAAGGTTAATTCTTCGCCATCGATTTTATTGGCCGTTAGGGCAAACTTAGTTTCGCTACTAAAGGGCTCCTGACCTATAAGCGGGGATCTTTCAATAATCTGTTGAGGATCAAGACCATTTTTTAGAGCATTTTGCCAAAGCGAAACTTCAAGGCTACTTTTTTGCTCATTAGCCAAAATCGTGGCCAAAATAAGCTTATGTGAATCATGAGTGTCAACCCTGACTACTTCCATTTTGCCTTCGGTTAGCGTTCCAGTTTTATCGGTACATATCACGGTTGTCGAGCCTAAGGTTTCAATAGCCAAAAGCTTTTTAACCAAGCCGCGACGCTTAAGAATTCGTCGCATGCCAATAGCCAAAATAACAGTAATGGCAATTGGTAGCCCTTCAGGGATTGCGGCTACAGCTAACACAACCGAAGTTCTAAGCATCAGCCATGTGTCTTCGTTATAATAGATCCCAAAAATGAAAATTATAGCACAAATTACGAGTATAATCCAAGCCAAATTTTTGCTAAAACCAGCCAGTTTTATCTGGAGAGGCGTGGGTCCTTCTTTAATTTCAGCCAGGCTTTGACCGATTTGGCCTATTTTTGTATTTCTGCCAATTGTTGTTGCGAGCATAAGCCCCTTACCAGCGATTACTGTCGTGCCCATGTATAATTCATTCTGCGTCTGGCCTTTGCTAACCGCTTCTTCTTCTCCTGTTAATATTGCCTCATTAACAAGTAGGTTTGTTGATTCTATTAAATTTCCATCTGCCGGGATCTTGTCGCCAGAGGTAAGCACAATCAAATCGTCAGGCACAACTTCTGCGACAGGAATTACAATTCTTTGACCGTTTCTCACAACCATAGTTTGGGGATTGATCAGGCGTCTCAACGCCAACAATGTTTTTTGAGCGCTATATTCCTGGTAAAACCCCATGATTATATTGGCAACAACGACCAAAGACGCCAAAATCGCATCTTGCCACTCGCCAAGGATTAACGAGATCGCCGCAACAATTAAAATAATATAAATCAGGGGGCTTTTAAATTGGCTAATAAAAAGTTCCCATTTTGAAAAACTATCCCTACGCATGATAGTGTTTGTACCAAATTTTTTTTGCCGCTCCGAGACTTCAGCGTCATTTAAACCAGTACTCAAAAATCCTCCCCTAAAAGAAATGTTTCTTAAAAAAACAGATTTATTTCAATGGTTCTTTGATGACTTCTTTGGCTTCGGCAACACCTTTGCGAACAGCTTCGCCGCCTTCTTCGGTGATCTCGCCGGCTGCGCGTTCTGCCTCTACTATCACATTGGCCGCGCCAGCTTCCCCGGCCGCGACTCCTGCAGTGGCTACACCAACTGCGCCGACAACAACGTCTTTAGCTAGCTCGGTTGCGTCTTTCCCGGTTTCTTTGGCGATTTCGAAAACAGCGTGAATTAAGTCGCCAACTGTGGCACCACCAGCCTTGATAATTTCGCCGCTAGCTTCAGCGACGCCCCTGCCAGCTTCGCCGGCACCGGAAATTGCATCCAGCAATGTTTGTTTAACGTCCATGATGCCTCCTTCCTAATTATTTCTTTATAAATGCATCATACATTTCTGGCAAAGTTTTCCATTCGATCTTACCTGCATCTACTAACTTGTCCATTTCCGTCAACCATTTTTCCAGCAAAACTTCGTCAATTTTACTGCCATAGCTCCAGGCTAAGTAGAAGATGTTAATCTGATTTGGATCAGTTAACTTTAGAGTAGCATTAATATCGGTCATTACCAAATCAAGATCTTTTTGGGTTAAATCACACTTAATCGCTCCCGTGTTAGTCTGCGCTTCTTCGCGACAAGAGAGACCTCCGCCACCAGGCAAGGCAACAAGACCAGACTTCGCGGGCATTAACCAATTTCTGCCTGATTCCATATACCAAGGATGAATTCTATCTTCAGGGTCGCTAGGTATAACTTCGTGGCATTCAGCTGCGGTTTTACATGTCTTTAAATTGGCGTATTCTGCCGGAATCGGTGAAAGCGATTTAGCGCAAAAGCCACTTATACCAGTAACAAATTTAAACCCAGCATCATTAGCCGCCTTGACCCAGTCAAGATCAGAGCAAATGCCGGAAACATGACGTACGGTTACGCCCAGGCCTTCGAGCTTGGTTTTCAACCGAATAAGCTCGGTCGCAAAATCAGCTTGATTGGTTTCATTAGTTCTGCCTCCTACGTCAGCATGCAGCCCAATCGCATGTCCACGTTCTTCTAATTTAGCTAAGATATTATCGTTAGCTTTGGCGCTACCAGTCATAAAATCTTCACCTGATTCTATGGTCATTTTAGCGCTGTGTTTTTCAAAAATTTTTGCGTAATTCTCAAGCCCTTGAGAATGTTCTAAATAAACTTTCGGAACTTTATCTGACCAACCTTCAATATGGACCATAATACCCATATATAATTTGCCCGTTCCGAGTTTAGCGCTATCTTCAGTGGCGGATGGCCTATTATCGGTAGAAAGACTCGTAGATGCTGTCTGTTTGGATTTATTTTTTTGCCATAAATAGAACCCGCCCACAACCAATCCGGCAGCGATGGCTAAACAGACAATTATAACGAGCCACTTTTTCATTGATGCCTCTACCCCAAATTATTTAGCTGTAACACTATTTATCGCCCAAATACCAGCGTTGCCCTGTTTTTGCGGCTGAATTAATTGAACCGTGTAAACTTTTCCATCATGCGTAACCTCAACTATAGCTAAAAAGGTACCCGCTGCTTCGGCATATTCTTTGGAAATGAATTTATAAGTGTCGCTGGCCCTAAAACCAAGTTTCTTGCCCTCGATCCGGGCAACCTCGGCAGGATCTAAATATGAAGCCTGTTCGCCTTTGTCGGCGGCAGCCTGGAGAGAAGATAGGTCACCAATAATAACCGGGCCAAGTTGGATATTGCCGCTAGACAAATCTAGAGCAGTTGAGGCGCCGGTGAATTTGAAGGTTTTTAGAATTTTTTCACAAACCTCTTCTTGGCCAGCTTGATTCTTGGGAAACTGGTAGCTCAGGCGGTACATTTTGGCTTTATAAATGACGTAATAAGAAATACCAGTCGTGCCAATAGTGTCAACGCCCTTAAGTTTGACCGCGTTTTGGCCCGAAACCGTAGCTTTAGTTTTGGTGTCTCCTTGAGAGACCAGGCTTGTAACTTCGCCGTATTCATCAGCCGTGGCTACATTTAATTCAGAGTCCACATTAATAGTAAAGCTGGAGTAATCCAAAGGGGCCGTGCCCTCTGGCTTATTGGCCAGGAAAATACCGGCCGGTGGCGGTGGGTTAAACCCGGCTTTATAAAAATACCAAGTTTGCGGATATTTGATTGTGTAACCGAAATCCGTATTATTGTAGGTTTGCCAATCGGTTGTTTCGTCCACCTTGGCCGTTGGGGTAGGGTTGCTAGGTTCAACTTGGTTACTGTAATAACGCCAGCCAAAATAAACACCGCCACCAACCAAAAGAGCACCTAAAATTCCCAAGAGTACGACTAAAGTTGCAATGCCTTTGTTCATAAAACCTCCTTTTTTACATTGTATCATAAATCTTGAAATTTTAACCTATTTATAGTAAAATAAAGATATTAAGGGGGATATTTAGTTTAGGGGCCTGTAGCTCAGTGGTAGAGCAGTTGCCTTTTAAGCAACGTGTCGTGGGTTCGATCCCCACCAGGCCCTCCATTAAAATGAAGGAGGGCTCATGAGAACTGGCAAAGCAAACATCATCCTGGTCATCGCGATCGTTTTTGCGGTATTAATCCTTGGGTTTATTGGATACCTGCAATATCGTCACTATGTCCAACAGAAAAATATCGAAAAAATAGAAGACGAGATCATGAATAATGCCTCGTTGTTCAAATAGACCTAATCATCTGACGAGTTTTTGCGGAAAAAACCGCTGGCAATCATAAATAGAACTGGCAAGACTATCCACCAAATGTAATTGTTGATTACAAGTTTTGCCATGCGCGAGCCCATGACAAAAGCTTCTCGGCTTTCGGCTGGCATAAAATAGAACAAAGAGGAGAGTATGAGCCCAGAGGTAAAAATTGAATAAATAATTACCTCTAACGGGGAAAGTAAGCCTTTAGATTTTCCACCGGAAATGCCGGATTTGGCAGAAACCAACATAATAACAGCTAAAAAGATTACTGTCCTAATAGTAAAAGGGTTTGCGTTTGATTTAATCCACACGTTACTCAAAGTGGACTCACCCATAAAAAAACTCTGTACATTGCCGGCTACGGCTTGAGTGATAATTAAACCAACATAAACGCTTAAGAGAGTCGCGATAATCTTATCGCGTTGTAAAATATAACCGAAAGCAATTCCAATCAGGAAAAAAACTGTAATTGCCAAATCCCATGACGGTGTTGGCATAAATCCCCTCCGTTAATACCATTATGCACTAATTCAAAAAAAACTACAAGAAACAATCTTCTTTTTTATTATATCGTATTTCAAAAACCAGAGAAACTACAGTCCGCTCTGGCGGAGTCGTTCAAAGAGTTCTTTTTGCTCTCGGGATAATCGGCGCGGTAAACGCACTCTGACGGTAATTAATAAATCGCCACGGCCTCGTTTTGTTTGGTTGCCTTGGCCGCGAAAGCGGAACGTGGCGCCGTCTGGGGTGCCCGCCGGAATATCTAAAGAGATCGTTTCATTATTGCTAGTTTTAAGTTGGATTTTGTCTCCTAAAATCGCTTGGGTTAAGGAGATCTCTACTTCGGCTTGGACCTGGCTAAATGCTTGGGAGAAAATTCCTTCAAAAATATCGCCCAAGCCGCCGCCGCCGGAACCAAAACCGCCACTAAAATTACGAAAATCGAAATCTTGCGCATTGCCGTAGTTGCCACCAAAGGGACTACCGCCGCCGAAACCATTACCAAAATCTGTTGAACCGAACTGGTCATATTGGGCACGTTTTTGAGCGTCGCCTAGCACCTGATAAGCTTCGTTAATTTCTTTAAATTTAGTATCTTCGCCCTTATTCTTGTCTGGGTGATGCTCGTGAGCAAGCTTCCGGTAAGCACGTTTAATCTCATCCGCGGAAGCAGACTTAGAAACCCCTAGAATTTTGTAGAAATCTTTAGACATAATAATTAAAAAAGTGATTAGTAGTAATTAATGGTAATTCAGTGATTCGTCGATATTGTACTACAATTTAATCACTTAGTCACTATTTAATCACCTAATCACCAACTTATTTTATTTCTGGATTAGTCGAAGAACTATTCTGGTTACTTGTGCTATTGGTTTGAATGACATTACCTTTTTCGTCATAAATCCTTCCGTCAAAGGCATTGATACGAATTTTCAGATTGCTATTGGACCCGCGGTATTCGACAATCCACCAAAGCCAGTTTTTAGGCAAGGCTTGTTCTAGGACTAGCGAAATTTCGGCATCTGGGTTTTGAGAACGGAACTTTAAACCGCCGTTCTCCTCGGCAGTTTCCAGGGCATCAACATAATTTTTCTGCCAAAGGTTTTCCTGAATCGGCTTGATATTGACGCCTAAGAAATCCGTTTTAGGCATAATGGCCCTAACCAAGTTGCCATTGGGCGCGAATGAAATTGTCCACCACGAGTTACCCTCGCTGATTGATCCAAAAGAAAATGTTTCAGTAGCGACTTGAGCGGTTAGATCAGATGGAACCTTGAGGCTATAAGCCATAAAAACAGCGTCACTCTTCCATTCCTTAGCCTTAACTTTAGCGGTGGCTAACTTTTGCGCCACTGCTCGGTTAACTGCCTGGCTGGTTTGGTTAAAAAATTGCGAAGTAGGGGCCGTAGGTATCGGGGCCTCGTCGGCCGAAGCAGGTCTCCTCGCAATATAGATATAGACGGCCGCTGCGATAATTACCAAAATCAAACCAGCAATAATTATTTTTAGCCATTGCTTCATACTCCCATTATACACTTTCCGATGTTTGCAGGCTATTTATTTTTGGCTGTCAGTATCTGTTTTTTTCTTCTTTGTTTTCTGGAGCTTCTTCTGTGGACTTTGGATTGCCATCAGACGCCTCTGGTGTCTGATACATGGCTGCGCCAACCTTTTGGATTTCGGCGCTCAATTCATCGGTCGCCTTCTTAATATCATCGATATTATCTGATTTCAAAGCTTCCTTCACGGCGCTAACTTTTTCTTCAACCGATTTTTTATCTTCTTCTTTGATCTTTGCCTGCCCTGAGCCTGTCGAAGGGTCACCCGCGTCTTTAATGGTTTTTTCGCAGGTGAAGACAAGATTTTCGGCCGCATTTTTGGTTTCGATTAATTCTTTCTTTTTCTCGTCTTCCGCAGCATGTGTTTCAGCGTCAGCTTTCATTTTTTCAATTTCTTCTTTAGAAAGGCCCGAAGACGAGGTGATAGTAATTTTTTGCTCTTTATTTGTGGCTTTGTCAACCGCCTTAACGTTCAAAATTCCGTTAGCGTCTAGATCAAAAGTGACTTCGACCTGCGGAACGCCTCTCGGTGCGGGCGGGATACCATCAAGCATAAAACGGCCCAAAGTGCGGTTGTCGGACGCCATTGGTCGCTCGCCTTGTAAAACGTGGATTTCGACGGAAGTTTGATTATCGGCTGCGGTCGAAAAGATTTGAGATTTAGAAGCGGGAATCGTGGTGTTTTTTTCGATCAAAGGCGTCATAACGGATCCTAAGGTTTCTAGCCCCAGTGTCAAAGGCGTAACATCCAAAAGCAACAAGTCTTTCACTTCGCCGGTCATGACGCCGGCCTGGATAGCGGCGCCCAGGGCGACGCATTCGTCAGGGTGCACCTCTTGGGAAGGAATTTTGCCAAAAATCTTTTTAACTGTTTCTTGGATGAGAGGCATGCGTGTCATTCCGCCGACTAGAATTACTTCTTTAATATCATTCATCCCGATTTTCGCGTCTTTAACCACTTGCTCGGAAATTCCGATAGTTTTTTCCACTAATTCGCCAGTTAGTTGCTCGAGTTTAGCGCGAGTGATTTTCTTGACTAAATGTTTGGGGCCGTTAGCGTCCGCGGTCACAAACGGCAAATTAATTTCGGTTTCCATGTTGCTAGAAAGCTCAATCTTAGCTTTTTCAGCCGCTTCTTTGACGCGTTGTAAGGCCATCGGGTCATTTCGCAAATCGACACCCTCATCTTTTTTAAACTCATCTACGATCCAGTCCATAATTTTTTGGTCTAAATCATCGCCACCCAGATGCGTGTCACCACCAGTGGACAGAACTTCAAAAACGCCGTCGCCAATATCCAAAATCGTGATATCAAAAGTTCCACCACCAAAGTCATAGACCGCGACTTTACCTTCTTTTTGTTTGTCTAGACCATAAGCTAAAGCTGAAGCGGTTGGTTCATTAATAATGCGTTCAACTTCCAACCCGGCAATTTGCCCAGCATCTTTAGTTGCTTGGCGCTGGGAATCGTTAAAGTAGGCTGGGACAGTAATCACAGCCTTAGTCACTTTTTCACCCAGGTATGCTTCCGCGTCTTTTTTGAGTTTTTCTAAAATAAAAGCAGAAATTTCTTGTGGCGTGTATTCTTTGCCACTCATTTTAACCTTAACGCCCTCGCCAGCCTTGATAATTTTATAAGGCATTAGT
>Ga0172375_10002362_pt1 | contig 29498 bp, 17 predicted proteins | sample LakKiv1m_FD_114537 | JGI IMG/M metagenome (GOLD analysis project Ga0172375, IMG submission 114537) | Freshwater microbial communities from Kabuno Bay, South-Kivu, Congo - kab_092012_11.1m | ecosystem: Environmental > Aquatic > Freshwater > Lake | place: Democratic Republic of the Congo... | reverse complement strand
CTTACGACTATCAAAATAATTATTAACCAATAAACAAAGAGTTATGATTGAATTGCCAAAATTGCCATACACTTACGAAGCGCTGGAGCCGTACATTACAAAAAAAACACTTGAATTTCACCACGGCAAACACCATCAGGCATACGTAACCAACCTTAATAAACTGGTTGTTGGAACTGAATTTGAAAATGCTACCCTTGAAACCATCATTTTGAAAGCTGATGGAGGTATTTTCAACAATGGCGCTCAGGTGTGGAACCACACTTTCTACTTTGAACAGTTTTCCAGATCGCCTGTTGACATGCCAAGAGCTTCATTGCATGAAGCTATTGTTAAAAATTTTGGAAGCTTCAATAAGTTTAAGGAAGAATTTAACAATGCTGCTGCCACTCAGTTTGGATCAGGTTGGGCATGGCTCATAGTTGCAGCGGATGGAAAACTCGAGATCGTAAAAACCTCCAATGCCGCCAATCCGCTTCGCGATGGGAAAAAACCGTTGCTAACCTGTGATGTTTGGGAACATGCCTACTATCTTGATGTTCAGAACCGCCGTCCGGATTACATCCAGAATTTCTGGAAAGTGCTGGACTGGAAGGTAATCGAAAAGCGGTTCACCTCCTGATAAACAGGCCAGCGACAAAATTATTTTATCACAACCACCGAAACAAAATCGGTGGTTTTTTTGTTTAGAAAAGCAGGTTTATTAGAAATGGTAAGGTTTTTAACGAATCATCGTTTCCAAAATACTCCAACCTTTGCACGCTGTTAAAAAAAGAGAATTTTTTTGCTGACAATGGCGAAAAAGGAATGTTTGACGTTTATGAGGTGTCTAAAAATCATTTAAACAACCAGATTATTAATCTATCAGATTACACAATGTTAAGAAAAGTTTCAGCAATTTTGCTTTTTGCACTACTCGTATCACAACTCAATGCACAACGTCCGGGTGGAAATCCCGGAGGAGGAAGGCCTGATATGGCCAATATACCACATGAGGGAATTATAAAGGGGCAGATATTCGACAGCCAGAGTGGAAAACCTATGGAATACGCAAATGTAGTGCTGTTCAGCCTTCGCGATTCAAGCATGGTGACAGGAAGCGTTTCGGATGCGATGGGAAAATTTGAGATGGCAAAGGTACCGTTCGGTCGTTTTTACCTGGTGGCTCATTTTATTGGTTTCAACAAAAAAACCGTACCCGATGTAAAAATCACCCCTAAGGAAAAAACCGTTGACATCGGAACCATCACTCTTGACCCTTCCACAGCAAGCCTTGAAGCAGTGGAAATTACCGGCCAGAAAGAACACATCGAGTATCAAATTGATAAAAAAGTTGTAAATGTAGAGCAGGACATTATGGCTCAGGGCGGAACTGCGGTAAATGCGCTCGAAAACATTCCCTCGGTGCAGGTGGATATTGATGGAAATGTAAGTTTACGCGGCAGCTCAAGTTTTACCGTACTCATCGACGGGCGACCCAGTATTTTGCAGGGTACCGACGCTTTGCAGCAAATACCTGCCAGCAACATCGATCATATCGAAATAATAACAAATCCCTCGGCCAAATACGAACCGGATGGCGTAGCCGGGATTATTAACGTTATTCTCAAAGAAAAGAAAGAGAGCGGTTTTAACGGAATAATCAATGCCTCAGCCACGAATCAGGACAGTTACACTACCGATTTCCTGCTGAATTACAAGTTTAAGAAAATCAATGTGTTTGGTGGTCTGGATTACAACGACAATCAACATCATGGTGACCACCGGTCGGAGCAGGAGATTTATAACGGCGATTCGACCACTTACAAAATAATGCAAGGCGACCGCAGCAGAAACCGCAGTGGATATGGTGCCAGGGCCGGAGCCGATTTTTATCTGTCAGACAAATCCACACTTTCTGTCTCAGGGCGTTACGGATATTTTGAATTTGGTGGAGGTGGATCATCCCGGTCACATTATTATTATGATCCGGAAGCCGGTGATTCGTACCTTCTTACAATTGATAATGATAAAAGAAGCGGAAATTACATGAATTCAACAGTTTCTTTCCATCATAAATTCGATGAAATCGGGCATCAGTTGGATGTTTTAGCTGACTATCAATACAGAACAGGCGATGATATTGAAGATAAACAAGAATCGAATGCCGATGCTAACTGGAACATTGTTGATGAATTTCCCTACCTGATACGCACCAACGAAACCAGCGACGATTACAACATGAGGATAAAACTCGATTATGTAAAGCCCATAAGTGAAGATGGGAAAATTGAAGCCGGTTTTCAAAGCAGGTTCGAAACTGAAACCGAAGATTATTATTTTGGTGAATATTCCTACCCATCAAGTGAGTGGATTGAAAACGACCTCTATTCCAACAAAATGGATTTCAGGCAGGATATTCATGCGGTTTATGGAATTTACAACAATACATGGAAAACATTGGGTTATCAGTTGGGTTTGAGATCAGAATACACTTACCGTGAAATTCAAAATGTTAAATCGCTGGAACCATCAATCATCGACAGATGGGATTTTTTCCCGACTATCCACTTTTCAAATAGCTTTAAGAACAAAGACCAGGTTCTTGCAAGCTATACACGCCGTATCGAAAGACCCAGAGGATGGGACCTCGATCCGTTTATCAGCTACATGAATGCCGACAACCTCCGTCAGGGAAATCCTGATCTGGAGCCAGAGTATATTAATTCATACGAATTAGGATATCAGAAAAGGCTCTTTGAATCTCTTATCTCACTTGAAGGTTATTACCGCGAAACCATCAATAAAATTTCAAGAATCAGAACGTGGGAAGACACTGTGTTTATGAATACAGTAGCCAATATGAACAGTGACTATTCCATCGGTGTGGAACTGATGATAAATGCTGATCCGACCAAATGGCTCCAATTGAGTCTAACGGGAAATCTTTTCAACTACAGGATTGAAGGTGAAATAGAAGGAGAAGATATTTCGGCAGAAAGCACCAACTGGAACAGCCGGTTGAATGCCGTGTTTAAACTACCCAAAGAATTCAGGTTTCAATTAAACGGAATGTACAATGGACCCTCTGTAACCGCTCAAGGCAGGATGGAGGGATTTTTTATGACTAATTTTGCCGTAAAGAAAGATTTTTTTAATAAAAACCTGACCATCACGCTATCTGCCCGCGATTTATTCAAAACCAACAAACACGATTTTACATCCTCCGGCCAAAATTTCTATTCTCACGATTATTTCAACCGTGAAGCTCCTATTTTCATGCTCAACTTAAGTTATAAAATCAATAATTATAAGCGGCAAAACCAAAAGGGTGAAAATGGGATGGAGATGCAGCAGGATATGGAGGAAATGTTTTAAAGCAGAGGGCAGAGGACAGAGAGTAGTGAGCGGTGAGCAATGAATGTATAGAGGATAGCGATAGTATCCCGAACCTTCAGCGGTTTTTAAGGTGGCTTACATTTTAGTTCGTAATATTTAAATATCACATTTAGAATTAGTTAATGAAGCTTACGATCAAAATAATTATGGCGGTGTTTTTCAATAGTAATAAGGCCTGCCTGCCGCAGACAGGTAATAAGGTTACTTTTCCCCTGTGTTTGCATTTGTACTAAGGTTTGAGGAAAAAAATATGGTTTATTTGGAAATAGAAAAACCTTATTTTCAACACATTAACCTTAGTAGAAAAGCAACCTATTTGATTATTACCTTATTGCTCTCCGATAAAGTCTTTACTAAATAATGGAAAGATTACCGCCATTATTAAAGTGAACATACTTGTTGATAACATATTCATTTATAGTTGTTTAATATTCAATAACATCAAACAGTTATAGTTTGCAAAATCGCTCAACCTTCAGGATGCTATAGCTATCATTTTTTTTCATAAACCTATAGCACCTAGCTTGTCAAGCAGACAGGTCGTTAGAAGCGATACCATCGGAAAAACCTGTTAAACCCAAAACAATTCTGAAGCAACCTGGTCGGCAAAGAATTTTCCCTGACGACTTAGGATGGCTTTTTTGTTGGAAAGGATCAAATATCCTTTTTCTGCCAGTGGTTTTGCATTCAGCATAAAATGCTTGTTGTACTTCTCATCAAAAGTCAATTTCATTTTACAAGAATCAATGCCCCACATTGTACGGAGCGAGGTAAGAATAAATTCGTTGAATTTTTGTTCTTCGGTTAAAACCTCTCTTTCAAAACTTAAATTTCCTTTACTAATTGATTCAATATAAGTTTTGAGGCTTGAAACATTCCATTGTCTTGATTTTCCATCAAATGAATGTGCTGATGGCCCGATACCAAGGTACTTTTCTCCTGTCCAATATGCCGAATTATGATTTGAAATTTTTCCCGGAAGGCAAAAATTGGAAATCTCATAATGTTCGTAACCATTTTTCTCCAAAAAATCCATCAATAACGAAAACTGAGTGATTGCCTGATTCTCATCCACCGGTTTGTATTTTCCTTTTCTAATAAAATGATCGAGCGTCGTGCCGGTTTCGACGGTCAAAGCATACGCTGAAATGTGAGGAATATCAAGGTTAACAAGGGTTTGCATGTTCTCAATCCAGGTTTGATCGTTTGCATCTGGAATCCCATAAATCAGGTCACAACTCAGGTTTTCAAATCCTTTTTCCAATGCAAGCATAATTGCCTGCCTGGCCTTTTCGCCATCGTGCCGGCGGTTAAGATAAATCAGATCATTATCGTCAAACGACTGAATTCCAATACTCAACCTGTTGACCGGCGTTTTTTTCAATTCGTTCAGATAAGCCAAACTCAAATCGTCAGGATTGGCTTCGAGGGTAATTTCCGCACCACTGGAAATACCGAAAACTTCATCCGCTTTTTGAATGATCCGGCTAATTTCAGATGAGTCAAGCAGCGACGGGGTTCCGCCACCAAAATAAATGGTTTTTAGTTTTTCGCCTGTAAGGTAACTGCTTTGAAGATCAATTTCTTTGACAATGGCTTCGGTTATTTGATCCTTGTACTTCAGGCTTGCCAGGGAGTAGAAGTTACAATAATGGCATTTTTGTTTGCAAAAAGGGATGTGAATGTACAAACCGGCCATAATCAGCGCTGTTTTACATGCTTGCGCAAAATAATCCTGAAAGTTGTGCCTTTGTCGAGGGTGGATGATTTAACATAAATGCGGCCGCGGTGGTAGTTTTTGATGATCCTTTCCGACAGGGAAAGACCCAATCCCCAACCCCGCTTTTTGCTCGTATAGCCAGGGTTAAAAATACTTTTGAATTTTCCTTTCGGAATGCCCTTGCCTGTGTCAGTAATATCGATATGGATATGATCGGTGTCGTTGGTAATATCAATGGTGAGCGTACCTGTACTGCCCATCGCATCAATGGCGTTTTTTACCAGATTTTCGATCACCCATTCGAACAAATGCAGGTTGATAGGGGCGATAATTTCAACTTCGGGTGAGGGTTTTATCTCGTAAGCAATTTTCCGTGAGGTCCTGGGTTTGAGATAATCAACCGAATTATAAATCACGCTCACAATGTTTTCGTCGATCAATTTTGGTATCGAACCAATTTTTGAAAACCTTTCAGTAATGATTTCGAGGCGGTTAACATCTTTTGCCAATTCCTCGATGGCGTTGTTTTTAATATCTTCCATTTTTAGCAACTCCATCCATGCAATCATCGAAGAAAGGGGTGTACCAAGCTGGTGAGCGGTTTCTTTGGCCAACCCTACCCAAACCTGGTTTTGCTCCGATCGCCTGGCAGTGCTGAACATCATGTAACCAATGAACAGGAACAAGGCAATAATTCCCAATTGAATGATCGGGTAATACTTTAACTGCATCAGCAGGTACGAACCCTGGTAGAAAATGTAACTTTTGCCCATGTCGGCAAAGTCGATTTCGATGGGGGTGTTGTCGTACTCCATTTCGGCAATGGTATGCTCAACGGCTGAAGGATCAATAATTTTGGAGGCTTCAATATTACCATAAGCTATCACGTTTCGCTTAGTGCTGTCGGTAATAATTACCGGAACAGAAGCAGCATTAATTACTACTTCCGAAAAAAAGGAACGCACCAGGTCATCCAGTACTTCCTTAAGCTCGGTGTAAAGTTTTGAATCCTTATAGTAGAGGTAATTTTTCCGGTTCTGGTAATATTTAGCCTCGATGGGATCGTACAACGAAAACTCTTTTAAAAGCTCTCCCCGCAGGTATTCGACTGTGTCCTTGTTAAAATCAACGTTTTTCGCGTTGATTATTTTCCCATTTTCATCAGTAAGAATAAGCGGAATGGTGCTGTTGGAGCGGATTATATCCACATAAAAAGTCAGGGCGTCCGGATTATCGGTTTTTATCAATTGTTTGTATGCTTCAGCAAGAAGCTCAACACGTTTGCGGTCTTGTTCGCGTATTTGTCCGAAAAAAATCTCGATGTATTTTACGAGCGACGTTTTACGTTGGATGGCGTCAGCCCAGATGCGGATATTTTTCTGTTCTTCGCGGGCCACCTTGTTTACCATAATATTGGTGTACCACATCGAGACGGCAACAATGGCTATTGCTACTGCCAACAGCACAAGTTTCCATTGTTTTTTTCTGGTGTAAATATTCAAATCGACCTGAATTTTAAAATATCACACTTAACGTGAAAAGGTCGGGCTTAGTATTGATGCTGTTTTTGAGCATATTCCACCTTAAAAAGTATTAAAGCACCAAATTATTTTAGCTTTGCAATGCTAAAAAAATCAGACAACCAATATGCCTGCAGACAATTTGATTTCACAAATGAAAAACAGGGCAGGAAAACCGCCCGGACATCTTGAGTTTGCAATGAAAGGGGATACCGAAAAAACCCGCATCACTCTTATTTCCTATTCAGAAAACTTTTACAATGAAACAGAAATTGAAGATGTGAAGCTACTCCCTGATTCATTTGTTGAAGAAGGTGTTCACTGGGTAAAGGTAACCGGTTTTCAGGATACCACAATCATTGAACAATTAGGCCACGTATTGAATATCCACCCTTTGTTGCTTGAGGATATTTTAAACATCGAACACTTTTCAAAATCAGAGGAGATTGACGAACATCTGTTCTTAACCCTGAACATTCTAAAAACAATGAAAAACAGCCAGGTCCTCGACAAAAATCATATCAGCTTTGTACTTGGCGGCAATTATCTCGTTTCGTTCGTTCAAAAATCAACTGACATTTTTGATAATTTTTCATCACGCATCGAAAATTCTATTGGGAAAGTGAGAAGCCGGAAAAACGATTATCTTTTTTACCGGTTGACAGATATCATTGTTGATAACTACTTCCTGTTGTTTGAAAATTTCGAAGACAGGCTTGAAAAAATTGAAGATGAACTCCTCAGAAACCAATCAGCCAACCTTGCTGCAAAAATACAGGTGAATAAAAAAGCTTTACTTTATTTAAGACGAAACATTTACCCCGTGTATGAATCCATTCGCTCCATCCAAAAAAGCGATGGTAAACATATCCGTAAACAAACCCACAATTTTATTAACGACACTGCTGACCATCTGAATCAACTTGTACAGACTATTGAGAACTACCGCGAAACCATTACCAGCCTTATGGAACTGCAAATGGCCAACAATTCGAACCGGATGAACAATGTGATGAAAACCCTCACGCTCATTTCCACGGTTTTCATCCCACTCACCTTTTTGACAGGCATTTACGGGATGAATTTCGAATACATGCCAGAACTGAAAATGAAATGGGCTTATCCGGCATTTTTAGGTATGGTGCTGATTATTGGAACAGGTATGTGGTTTTACATGAAGCGAAAAAAATGGTTTTAAAAAATGCGGGAATTTTCGATGAAAAATCGGCGTTCCTTCACTTTTATGAAAATTACCTTCAATCACTCGAAAATTTGGTTGTGGTATCAGAATAATAATATCTTTGCATTCCAATAAAAAGAATACCAAAAACAGTATCTTTTTGTAATCATCAAACTAAATGTTTATTAAAACTAATCGCTTATGAAAAAAGTTACGTTCATTTTGGCGCTGATGCTTTTATGTTCATGGCAGATTGCATTGGCCCAGAAGTCTGTCACCGGCAAAGTGACGGATGCTGTTGACGGCACCACCTTGCCCGGTGTAAACGTGGTAGTGAAAGGAACTTCAATTGGTACAACAACCGACATGAATGGATCTTTCTCTCTAAGAGCCGTTGAAAACTCACAATCATTGGTTTTCTCATTTGTGGGGTACGAAAGTACTGAAGTGCTGGTTGGCACTCAGTCAGTAATTAATGTAGCTCTCCAACCACTTACCGAACAACTTGGAGAGGTTGTTGTTACCGCACTCGGAATCAGGCGCGACAAAAAAGCGCTGGGTTACTCTATGCAGGAATTGAAAGGCGAAGCCCTTACCGAAACCAGAGACCCCAACGTGGTAAACTCCCTGAATGGAAAAATTGCCGGACTTCAGGTAAGACAGGCATCCACAGGGCCATCTGGTTCATCAAGGATTATCATCCGCGGTAACAACTCAATTTCATCAAACAACCAACCATTGCTTGTAGTTGACGGAATACCGGTGAACAGTTCTACGGGAGGTACCGACGATTACTGGGGAAACCGTAATGTTGACCGGGGCTCCGGAATTTCCGACATCTCTCCCGACGACATCGAGTCAATTTCAGTACTGAAAGGTCCCGCTGCATCTGCACTTTATGGAAGCCGCGCTGGTAATGGTGTTATCATGATCACTACCAAAAAAGGCGCCTTAAAAAAAGGCCTTGGCATCATCATCAACTCCAACACAACTTTTGAAAGCCCAATGGAAAAACCTGATTTTCAAAATGTTTATGGCCAGGGGCTTAACGGAGTTTTCGATGCAACCAAAGCCGGAAGCTGGGGTGGTAGGATGGATGGAACCCAGGTTGAGGCTTTGATGGGAAATAAAGCATATTCCTCATCGGGAAATGACCTTTACAAAGATTTCATGCAAACTGGTGTAACCAGCACCAACAGCCTTGAACTTTCAACCGGAAGCGAAAATCAAACACTGAGACTGGGTATCACACGCCTCGATAACAAAGGTGTGATTCCAAACAGCAAATTCAACAGAACCTCTGTGGATTTGAGAACTACAGGAAAATGGAACAAACTGTCGGCTGATGTTAAAATGAATTACATCAACCAAAATACCGAAAACAGGATAAAATTAGCCAGCGACCCTGACAATATTTTCCTGAATTACCTCCTCATGCCCCGCAGTGTTGCGATGAGCGACTATGAATTTTACAAACCTACCAATTATGCCTTTGAACAATATGGTTCACCGGCATCCTACATCGCTGAATATGGTGGAATGTCGCGTAACCCTTATTGGTCGGCTTACCGCAATACCAACTCTGACGTTAGAGACCGCATTATTGGATTTGCAGCATTACAATATGATTTCACTTCATGGTTGAATTTAAAAGTCAGGTATGGCATCGACCAGACTACATCAAAATTCCAGGATCAGTTGGCTACGGGCACCCCCTACTGGTTTACACAAGGTTACACAGGAGATTACAGAATCATCAGCGAAAAATTCCAGGAACAGAATGCTGACTTCCTCCTTACCGGTCAGGGTAAATTGACAGAAAAGCTTAAAGGGGTTTTCAGCGTTGGAGGAAACTGGATGAACTTCAAATCGAACTGGCAACTCGCCCAGGCACAAGGTCTGGTTATTCCTGATTTTTATGCTGTATCAAATGGTGTGAACCGCGAAACCGGCTATACTTTCAAAGAAAAAGAAATCAGATCATTTTATGGAACGGCTTCATTATCATGGGACGATTGGGCATATCTCGATATCACAGGACGTAATGATGTTTCGTCAACCCTTCCATCAGAAAACCGGTCGTATTTCTACCCATCATTTGGGGCCAGTGTAATCCTGACGCAGTTACTCGAAAACAACGATGTAAAGACAGGCGCCCTGAGTTTTGCCAAAGTACGTGCCTCATGGGCTGAAGTAGGTAATGATACTGATCCTTACATGCTTGAAGATTATTACAATATCATGTATCTGAATGGAGTCCTCACATCAGGCCGCGACAATTATAAAACCAATCCTAACCTGAAACCAGAGAGCATTCGCTCGAAAGAATTTGGTTTGGATCTCAGGTTTCTGAATAACAGAATTGGCGCTGACTTTACCTGGTACAACAAAAACGCTTACGACCAAATCCTCAGGATTGCAGTTCCACCAGCAACCGGTTACCAGTATGAAATCGTAAATGCAGGTAATGATCAAAACAGAGGTATTGAGTTAGCTTTGAATGCCTTAGCAGTTGAAAAAACTAATTTCGACTGGAATTTTGTTATTAACTATTCGAAAAACAGAAACAAAATCATCGAACTTACTGAGGACACCAAGGTACAGGTGTTGAGTGATGGTTCTATTTCTTTCCTGAAAATAGTTGCTGAAGAAGGTGGCGAATATGGCGACATTCTCGGTTACACTTATCAACGTAATGACGCCGGCCAGATCATTGTTGATGACAACGGTATTCCGATGAGATCGGAAGAAATGACGAAACTCGGAAACTACCAGCCTGACTGGATGTTGGGTTTTTACAACAACTTCAAAATTTATGGTATTGATCTTGGCTTCCTGATTGATATGCGGAAAGGTGGCGATGTTTACATGGGTTCACTCAGAACAGGCGCTGCAAATGGTAACCTCGAAATGACCCTTGATAACAGGGAAGATGGTTTTGTTGTTCCCAACTCAGTGAAAGCTGATGGAACTCCAAACGATAAAACTGTTATTGCTCAGGATTACTGGTCAGGTATTTCCGGCATAACCGAAGAATGGATTTACGATGCAACCAACATTTTGTTCAGAGAACTGAACATTGGTTACACCCTTCCCTCAACATTCTCTGATAAATTAAAGATGAATTCGATCAAAGTAAGCCTGGTAGGTCGCAACTTGTTTATGATTTCAAGCAAAACCAAAGGTTTCAATCCTGAAGGAACCTATTCAACCAGTAATGCTCAGGGTATTGAATATGGCACAATGCCAATGTTGCGCAGCCTTGGATTCAATATTAATCTTAACTTCTAACCACTAAAATTTTACACGCATGAAAACTAAAGTATATTTATTTCTGCTATTTGCTTTCGGTTTGTTTTCCTGCTCCGACCTGGACGAAATGAATAAGGATCCAAACCGCCCGACTGGAGATATGTATGACTTCAGCCGTTCACAAATTTCTACATTATTGAGAACCGGCTCTACCTACAATGGCGCTCACATTTTCCAACGTGTCAAAAACCTGCACATCGATCTTTACTCCCAAATGCTGGACGAAGTTCCTTCAGGATGGACAAACACAAGGAATTATTTCTCAAACGACGGATGGACCATTGACTACTGGAATTCTTCTCCAGCATGGGTTTCACAATTAAATACCATCATAAACCTTGGGAAAGAGGATCCAAACCGTGTAAACACTGTTGCTCTTTCAAAAATCTGGCGTGTGTTTATTCAAAGCCAGGCCTGTGATCTTTTTGGTGTAATGCCATTCCCAAGCTATGATGAAATCGTGGATAATCCTCCTTATGTTTCAGTTCAGAATCAGTATGATGAATTTTTTGCTGAATTAGACGAAGCCGTTGGGATGTTCGATCCATCCAAAGGATTCCTTACAGCCAACGAAGACATGATTTTCGGAGGCAACATTGATCTGTGGAAAAAATTCGCCAATTCGCTCCGCCTTCGGTTGGCTATGAGGGTTTCGGAAGTTGATGCAGCATTATGCACCGCCCAGGCTGCCGCAGCAATAGCCGGAGGCGTTATGGAATCACCAGCCGATGACGCAAAATGCCCGCCTTCAAACTATGGCTGGGGTAACGACTACAACTACACCTTGCTTTTTGCCTGGGGTGAAACACAGCACATGACTTCTTCCTTCGAAAAGCTGGTTACCAATATCGGTGGTATTGCCTGGCCAGAATCCGTTGCAGCCACCACAAAACCCGAAAAGGTTGACCCACGTGCTGTAGTAATGTTTAATCCTTCAGCCGAAGGAAGCTGGAAAGGTGTTCCTCCCGGATTACATCCCAATGATGTGAACATTCCACCCAACAGTAAGGCAGAAATCGCTATCCTTGGTGAATTTATTGTTGGACCCGAAGGTGCCCGCAACATTACAAGACCTTATGACCTTATGCTTTATGAAGAAGTATGTTTCCTGAAAGCTGAAGCAATGGAACGTGGTTTTATATCGGGTGATGCCAAAACCGAATATGACAATGGTGTAATTGCTTCATTCACCCGGTGGGGAGTTGAAGGAGCAACCGAATTCCTGGCATCAAATGAGAAAAATCCGGCTGGAACAAGCGCCAACTACAACGACGTTTCCGGTAACGGAAATACCAAACTCGAGAAAATTATTACACAGAAATTTATTTCTCTTTTCCCGGATGTTTCTATCGAAGGATGGAGCGACAAACGCAGATTGAACTTACCACGCTTTGATGTTCCTGCATACCGCGACCCGGCTATCTGGGCTTCGATGCCGGAAAACATAACCGATGGCAACAGCTTTATGAAAAGGGTAAAAATCCCGGATACAGAAGCCGTTAACAATGCAGTTGAATATGAGAAAGGTGTTGCGCTGATGGGACCTGGTGGCGACAGAACCACTACCCCTTTATGGTGGGATCTTAACAAAAATTACTGCACCTCACCGCAGTAACTCATAAATTAAATTTTTTATTGGTTAACAGGCATGCCGTTCGGTGTGCCTGTTTTTTTTGTAATAATTTGATTAAATACTAAAGGTGTGAATTTCTGGCCTTTTGCTATTTTTGCCGCATTATTCACAAAAAGTATCACCAATGAAAAAGATTTTTGCATTTATGTTAGCCGGACTGGTATTTTCCAGCCTGGTTTTCGACCTGTTTTCAAATCAAAATGTTATGGCTCAAAAACAAATCCCTCTGGAAGATTTCTTCAAAAATCCTGAAAAATCGGGTTACCAAATTTCGCCTGATGGCAAATTCTTTTCTTACACAGCACCCTACGAAAGCCGCATGAACATTTTCGTTCAGGAAATTGGGAAAGATAAAACCACCCGCCTCACGAGCGAAACCGACCGCGATATTATGGGATATTTCTGGGCAAATCCCAACCGCATTCTTTACCTGAAAGACAATGGCGGTGACGAAAATTTCGCACTTTACGGTGTTGACAAAAATGGTAAAAACCTGAAATGTCTTACCTGCTTCGAAGGTGTCCGTACCACCATTATTGACGAACTGGAAGAAATCCCTGACGAGGTAATTATTGGCCTGAACAAGAGAGACCCGCAGGTTTTCGACCCGTACCGCCTTAATATCGTCACCGGCGAAATGACCATGTTGGCCGAAAATCCGGGTAACATTCAGGGCTGGATGATGGATCACGATGGTAAACTAAAGGTTGCTTTCGCCATTGTTGACGGCATCAACACACAGATTCTTTACCGCGCCACCGAGACTGAAGAGTTCAAACCCGTGCTGACAACCAATTTCAAGGAAACGGTTTCACCACAGTTTTTCACTTTTGATAATAAAAATGTGTATGCCAGTTCCAACCTGGGACGCGACAAATCAGCCATTGTACTCTTCGACATCGCCAATGGCAAAGAATTGGAAGTATTGTACGAAAATCCCAACTACGATGTAGAAGGTTTGTATTACTCGAAAAAGAGAAAGGTATTAACAGCAGCATCATATACTTCAGTAAAACGTGAACGTCATTTCTTTGACAATGAAACCAAATTGTTGTTCGACAGACTGAATAAAGACCTTGGAAATTATGAACTTGGCATTTCTTCCGTGAACAAGGAAGAAGACATGTACATGATCCGCACCTACTCCGATAAATCGTTGGGAGCCTATTTTTTGTATGACAAGAAAAAGGATGCCTTGACAAAAATCCACGATGTAAGCCCCTGGCTTGACGAGAAAGAAATGGCCAACGTTTATCCCATCAGTTACTCAGCACGCGACGGTCTTGTGATTCCTGGGTATTTAACCCTTCCCAAAGGCCTGACCATGGAAACTGCCAAAAATCTGCCTGTTGTTGTAAATCCTCATGGCGGCCCGTGGGCTCGCGATGAGTGGGGGTTCAACCCTGAGGTACAATTCCTGGCCAACCGCGGTTTTGCTGTGTTGCAAATGAATTTCCGCGGCTCAACCGGTTATGGTCGTGAGTTCTGGGAAAAATCGTTCAAAGAATGGGGTCTCGATATGCAAAACGACATCACCGATGGTGTTTACTGGCTCATCAACAAAGGCATTGCCGACAAAAACCGTGTTGCCATTTATGGCGCAAGTTACGGCGGATATGCCACGTTGCAGGGAGTTGTTGTTACGCCGACCCTTTACGCCGCAGCCGTTGATTATGTAGGTGTTTCAAACCTTTTCACCTTCATGCAAACCATCCCACCTTACTGGAAACCCATGCTCGACATGATGTACGAAATGGTTGGAAATCCTGATGAAGACAAAATACAGTTTCAGGCAACTTCACCAGCTTTGAATGCCGATAAAATTATGACTCCGTTGTTTGTTGCCCAGGGCGCAAACGATCCCCGTGTGAACATCAACGAGAGTAATCAGATTGTGGATGCCTTGAAACAGCGCGGAATCGACGTGGAATATATGGTAAAAGACAACGAAGGACACGGCTTCTACAACGAAGAAAACCGCTTCGATTTTTACCGTTCAATGGAAAAATTCCTGACAAAATACCTGACGAAATAATTCATCAGGATTTTTACAATAAAAAAGGCTGCCGAGCATAAAGCAGCCTTTTTTTTTAACCAGCGATACTATCCCTAACCTTCGGGATGGTATCGCTAAGAACCAAACAAACCAAAGCGTTCCGAATCCTTTCAGGGTTCGGAACAATTTTTTGTTTATTCTCCCTGAATGCACAAATACCAAATTTCTCCGTATTGTAGCATGTATTGATAATCATTATTCTATCTGTATTGGTAATATTATTTACCACTTTATGTTAATTTTGGCAATATTAATTACTACTTTTGTACAAAACTACAATTAAATTTTACCAAATGAATCAACAAAATGATTGAACTACTAAAAGAAATCATACTTGACGGACAATTAACTACACTGTTTACCGGGACAAATCGCAGAGTTGACGTTACATCTGTTCCGAACAAAGCCACAGTAATAGTTGGTGTAAGGCGGTGCGGAAAATCAATTTTCATCAATCAGGTAGTAAATAAATACCTGATATCCGGTGTGAATAGAGAAAACATTCTTTATGCGAATCTTTTCGATGACAGACTTTCATTTTTGAACGAAAGCAACCTGAATTTGATTCTCCAGGCTTATTTTTTAATTTATCCTTCCAAAAAAAACGCAGAAACCATTTATTGTTTTTTTGATGAGATTCAGGTAGTTAAAGGTTGGGAATCGTTTATCGAACGATTGATGCGAACCGAAAACTGTGTTGTTTACCTCTCAGGATCATCGGCTAAGCTTTTATCAAAAGAAATTGCAACTCAAATGCACGGCAGGGCGCTTTCGTGGGAACTTTTCCCTTTTTCATTCAATGAATTTACGGATCAACTGAACATGGCAAATGAACCTCCTTTCAACAGTCAGCAAAGGATTCTTTTGGAAAATGCTTATGAAAAATATTGGGAGAGTGGTGGTTTCCCAGAGGTGACATCCCTTGATAAAAACATGCGGCGTAAAATTCATCAGGAATATTTCAACTCCATCCTTTTTCGTGATTTGATAGAAAGGTACAATCTGTCACATCCCAGGGCATTGATTGATCTTGCAAGAAAACTTACCGACAACATAGCCTCCATGTTTACAATAAACAGTCTCACAAGCTTTCTGAAATCATTGGGACATACGGTACCCAAAAGTTCGGTTTCTGATTATGTAAATTGGTTTGAAGATGCGTATTTTCTATTCACGGTTCGACTCTTTGATGCGTCTTACCGACGTTCCGTTACAAATCCAAAAAAAATTTATTGTATCGATCATGCTATGGTTAAGTCATTGTCTTCCGGAATTTTAATTAACAGTGGCCATTTGTTGGAAAACATGGTATTCATTCACTTACGAAGGAAGAATGAAGAGATTTTTTATTACAAAACCAAAAAAGGAAATGAGGTGGACTTCATTTTGAAAGATAACGAAGGTCAGCTTGGGCTTATCCAGGTTTGTGAGTCGCTGATACATCCTGAAACGAGGCAACGTGAGATAAAAGCCCTTGAGGAAGCAATGACAGAACTTGGGTTGACCAGTTCTACAATTGTCACTAAAAATGAGAGTGGGGAAATTCCGGTCAATACTGGAAATATCTTTTTAAAACCAGCCTGGCGGTTTTTGCTTGAAGGTGGAGGTTACTCTTAAAGGCGATACTATCCAGAATCATCGGAATGGTATAGCTCAAAAATAAACCAACTAAAATCTATCACAACCGGATTTAAAGTTTTCCATCTTTACAAACCATTACAAAAAACCTTCTACTCAAATCTTTCAACGGCGTTTTTATCGAAATTGCGTTTACCTTTGCCTGTCCGGAAATTGCACGATTCGTGCTGACAGAAAACTCTGATATAAATGCAGGCAACATCACGGAAAACTAAACAAATTACTATGACTAACTATTTTACAAAAACAGTATTTCTTCTGGTAGCCACAATAACGATTATCTCCTGTGGAGGCGGAAAAGCCGGCAAAAAAGAGGAACGAAAGCAAAAAATGGAGATTGAGGCTTTCGTTGTAACAGCCTCATTGCTGGACAACATGATAAAAACTACCGGCAGCATCCTCCCCAATGAAAAAATGGAACTCCGAAGCGAGGTTTCGGGAAGAATTGATAAACTCGGTTTTGCCGAAGGTACGCAGGTTCGAAAAGGGGCAATTCTTGTGCAGATTGACGATTCGGAATTATTGGCTCAATTGCAGAAACTGACAGCCCAACTCAGGATCGCCAAAGAAGACGAGAGCCGGAAGCTGCAATTGTTGGCCATCAACGGGATTTCACAGGAAATTTATGACGCATCCCTTGCCAGGCTTGAAGAACTGGGAGCTGACATTGCCCTCACCAATTCTAAAATCAGGAAATCAAAGATCATTGCGCCATTCAGCGGGAAAATAGGTTTGCGGATGGTGAGCGAAGGCGCCTGGGTTTCAACGGGTGAAATAATTTCCACCCTGGTACAAACCGATCCCATTAAAGTCGAATTCAGCGTTCCCGAAAGATATGCAGTCCATCTTATGAAAGGCATGAATGTATGTTTTACGATTTCCGGCCTGGAAGAACCAGTTGATGCAGAAATCTATGCCACTGAACCGCAGATTGATGCCAGCACCCGTTCGATGAGGGTACGTGCACTCACTTCCAACAAATCGGGACAGCTCATACCAGGTGCCTTTGCCGAATTAAGCATCAATCTTGGCACAATCGAAGAGGCGTTGATGGTACCTACTCTAACCCTTGTTCCTCTTCTCAACAGCCAGAATCTTTATGTTGTAAAAAATGGCCGTGCAAACCTTGTTGAAGTACAAACCGGGATCAGGAACGAAAAAATGATTCAAATTACCCAGGGAATCGCAAACGGAGACACGATTGCCACCTCCGGCTTGCTTTCATTAAAGGACTTTATGCCCGTTTCAGTAATTAAAACCGAGAAATAAAATACCGGAACCTCATGAACATTTCTTCAATTTTCATCAATCGTCCGGTATTTGCCACAGTGGTTTCCATTCTTATTCTGCTCTTTGGATTTATCGGTTTCACATTTTTGGGGGTGAGGGAATATCCGAGTGTTGACCCACCGGTTGTGACAGTAACGACCAATTACCCCGGAGCAAACACCGATGTAATAGAATCGCAGATTACTGAGCCGCTCGAAGAGGCCATCAGCGGCATTGCAGGAATCCGAACACTCACCTCAACCAGTAGTGACGGAAGAAGCACCATTGTAGTGGAGTTCAACCTTGGTGTGGACATGGAGGCTTCCGCCAACGATGTACGCGATAAAGTGTCGGGCACAGTTCGCAACCTCCCGGCAGATGCCGACCCTCCGGTAGTTTTAAAATCGGATGCCGATGTGCAAACCATCCTGTCCATCACCGTTCAAAGCGATAAACGCAACCTGACCGAACTAACCGATTTTGCCATCAATACTTTTAAAGAACGTCTCCAAACTATTGAAGGAGTCAGCGAAATCCGTATTTGGGGTGAGCAAAAATATTCGATGAAGCTGGAATTTGATCCGCTGAAATTAGCCGCTTTCGGTCTTACACCGCTGGATGTCCGAAGCGCTTTATTGCGTGAAAATATTGAAATCCCTTCCGGAAGGATTGAAGGCCTCACCAATGAGCTTACCATCCGGACTTTTGGCCGTTTGACCACCGTTGACGACTTCAACAACCTGATAATTGCTGAAAAAAAGGGAACCTTAATCAGGATGAGCGATATTGGCGAAACCCGATTAGCTCCCGAAAATGAAAGAACGTTGATGCGCGGAAACGGCGGAATTCCACAGGTTGGTGTTGCCTTGAATCCGCAGCCTGGAGCCAATTATATCGATATCGTGGATGAGGCCTATCGCAGGGTGGAACAAATTAAAAAAGACCTTCCACCTGATATCAAAACCGGGGTTGCCCTCGATACCACCCAAACCATCCGCAAAGCGATAACCGAAGTTGAGGAAACCATCATCGTTGCTTTTTTACTTGTTGTGTTGATCATTTTCCTGTTTTTAAGGAACTTCCGCACCACACTGATACCGGTTCTCGCGATTCCCATCTCACTTATCGGGTCGTTCTTCATCATGTACATTGCCGGTTTTTCAATCAATATTCTTACGCTGTTGGGCATTGTACTGGCTACAGGAATAGTGGTTGACGATGCTATTGTGGTGCTCGAAAATATCTTTTCAAAAATTGAACGGGGAATGAACCCGATCACAGCGGCACACAAAGGATCAAAAGAAATTGTTTTTGCCATTATTTCCACCACAATCACGCTGGCAGCAGTGTTTTTACCCATCATTTTTCTTCAGGGATTAACCGGGAGGCTGTTCAGGGAGTTTGGGATTGTAGTTGCCGGATCGGTAATTATCTCGGCGGTCGTATCACTGACCCTGACGCCGATGATGAGTTCCCGTTTTCTAAAACATGAAAATCCAAACTGGTTTTTCCGGAAAACAGAGCCATTTTTTATCTGGTTAATCGACAGCTACAGCCTTTCGGTTAAGAATTTTGTTCATCATCCCTGGCTGGGATTTGTGGTCATGATAATTGCCTTTACAATGATATATTTCGTTGGCCGTGAGCTTCCTTCGGAACTTGCCCCGATGGAAGACAAGAGCCGGTTACGGATATCAAGCACTGCCCCGGAAGGTACTTCTTTCGATAAAATGGATGAGTACGTCAGGGAAATGACTCAACTGGTGGATACCCTTAAAGAAAAAGAGACCATCCTGGCCATCACCTCTCCCGGATTTGGTTCCTCACTTTCCACTAACACCAGCATGGTCCGAATATCACTTGTTCCACCGGCACAACGGAAAAAAAGCCAGGCGCAACTCGCCGATGAGTTATCTGCCCAGGTTAGAAGAATGAACTTTGCCCGCTCTTTCGTGGTTCAGGAACAAACAATCGGTGCAGGACGCGGGAGTTCATTTCCCGTGCAATATGTAATTCAGGCACCTGATTTTGATGAGTTGAAGCGGGTTTTGCCGGTTTTTATGGACAGTGTTCAAAATAATCCCGCTTTTAGTATGTACGATGTAAATCTGAAATTCAACAAGCCTGAACTGAAAATTGAAATTGACAGGAACAAATCGCGTGAAATGGGTGTTTCGGTACGCGATATTGCCGAAACCATCCAACTTTATTTCAGCGGAACAAGGTTCGGATACTATATTTTTAATGGAAAACAGTACCAGGTCATTGGACAGGCTGCCCGCAACAACCGCAACGACCCGCTCGACCTTACCAGTATTACAGTGCGCAACACCAAAGGCGAACCTGTCCAAATCGACAACCTGATAAAACTTACCTACCAGAGTTCACCGCCACAGTTGTTCAGATTCAACAGGTATGTTTCTGCCACCATTTCAGCCAATCTGGCTCCGGGAGTTTCGTTGGGGAATGGACTTGAGGAAATGGATAAAATTGCAACCGCCACACTCAACGATACTTTCAGCACAAGCTTGGCAGGGGTTTCAAAGGAATTTACTGAAAGTTCAAACAGCCTCATCTTTGCCTTTTTGCTTGCACTGATTTTAATTTATCTGATCCTGGCTGCCCAGTTCGAAAGTTTTTCCGATCCACTCATCATCATGCTCACGGTGCCACTTGCTTTGGCCGGCGGGGTGCTCTCATTGTGGATTTTTGGTCATACACTTAATATTTTCAGCGAGATCGGGGTAATTGTTTTGGTGGGAATTGTCACAAAAAACGGTATCCTCATCGTTGAATTTGCCAACCAGCGCCGTGAACAGGGTCTTACAAAACGGGAAGCCATTGTGGATGCTGCCACCCAGCGTTTCAGACCCATTTTGATGACGAGTATGGCCACCATATTAGGTGCTTTGCCAATCGCCCTCGCATTAGGCGAAGCCTCAACAAGCCGCATCCCGATGGGTATTGTCATCATCGGCGGGTTGTCGTTCTCGCTAATCCTCACCTTGTATGTAATTCCGGCTCTTTACCTTTATTTATCATCCCATAAAATGAAAAAATATGAAGAAGAGGCCTAACTTAATCCCTTTGTTGCTTTTGCTCGTATTTAACGGATTTTCTTATAAAGTAATTTCGCAAACGTTGCCCGATACGGTCAGTTTCCATGAAATCCTTTCTATAGCGCTTGAAAACAATTTTCGACTCATCGTTCTGGGGAATGAAACTGAAATTGCCGGCAATAACAACACCGCCGGAGCCGCCGGGCTGCTACCCTCACTTGATGTGGCGGCAACTAACAACAATTCGGTTGTCAACAGCAAGCAACAGTTTTACGATGGGCGCGTACGCGAGGCCAACGATGCACTCAACAACTCCTTCACTGCATTGGCTGCACTCAACTGGACGGTCTTTAATGGCAGAAAGCTGATGGCCGAAAAAGATATTCTTGAAGAATTGGAAAATATCGGCCTTCTCAATCTTCAACAGGAAATTGAATTTATCAGCCTCGACCTGGCATCGCTGTATTTCCAGCTTGTGCAGGAGCAAAAATTGTTGCAGGTACTCAAATACACACTTGAGGTTAGTCGTGCACGATTGAATCTTGCCGAGAAAAAATTTGCACTCGGTGCAGCTTCTGAAGTAGATATGAACCAGGCCAGGATTGACATGAGCACCGACAGTACTTTGTTTATCCGCCAGGATGTTTTGATAAAAAACCTGGCCGCAGACATCAACGCGTTGGCAGGAAGGTCTCCCGAAATCGAATTTTCAGCCGAACACGATATTTTGTTAGGCGAAAAGGTTGATTATCAGGTTTTGCTCGATTCGATGCAAAGCCAGAATTATTCGTTGCTTCTGATGCGTGCTAATGTTCAACTGGCCTATCTCGACATAAAACAAAAAAGAGCCGGACTGATGCCTGCATTAAGTTTATTCACCAACTACTCTTACTCCACCTCTCGTAGTGAAACCGGACTTTTAGAAACCAGCACCCAAAGCGGACCGGCATTTGGGTTTAATTTCAGTTACACTCTATTTGACGGGCTAAACAGCCGGCGCGAAATGCAGAACAGCAAAATCAACCACCAGTCGGCGCAGGTGAGGGTTGACGAAACCTTGAATTCGCTGCATGCCGAATTGTTCAAGATGTACAACAGCTACATCGGAGCAGCAAAACAGGTTATCCTTGAACAGAAGAACCTCGAAAATGCAAGTAAAAATCTTACCATTGCTATCGAGTTGTACAAGTCGGGAGCCATCAATGAGATCGAATTCCGCGACATTCAAAGGAAAGCATTGGAGGCAGAAAACCGGTTGCTGGTTGCCGAATTTACAACCAAAATTGCAGAATTAAGCCTGAAGCAAATCAGCGGAACATTGAAGTTTTAGTTTGATTATCGGCACTTTCAGAGGATTACACTAACCTGGATAAACCAGAAAAGACAAAAGGCAAAAGTGATGCCCTGAGTCCCGCACGTGCGGGATCGAAGGGACAAAAGACAATACTCAAATAAGATCGAAAATAAGATACTGAATCATTTTTTTTAGCTACTAATGACACATTTTTGCAAATAGCTGAAAGCCAGGTAGCAGGGGATTCCTCAGGCGTCCCGAAACGCTTCGGGAGAGGAACCCCCTCCCTTGTCATAACACTTTGAGTTCCCGTTTTTTTCGGGAATAATGCCTCGGAATGGCCAATCGAATTAAGAAAAATTGGATACCTGTATGCAACCTTTTTTTAATAGCGTATCTGTCAAGCGTAACAACATGAGTGAAAACGATTTAATAAAAGGATGTTATGATGGTGACGCAAGCGCCATGAAAACCTTGTACGAAAGGAATTATTCAACCATGTTGGGTATTTGCAGGAGGTATTCTCCCAGGAAAGTAGATGCAGAAGATCTACTTCACGATGGTTTTGTAAAAATATTTAAAGACATTGGTTCTTACAAAGGAAGAGGAAGTTTTGAAGGTTGGATGAAACGGGTGATGATAAACACAGTACTTTCCCACCTTCGAAAAGCTAAGAAGGAAAATACGGTTGAGCTTTTTGATTTTAATGGTGAAGAAGTCCTGGAAGAGGAAGAAAAAACGGAAACTGAATCGGAATTGATTTTGAACACGGATTTTTCAAAAGAAGAGTTGATTGAGATTTTACACACTCTTCCCCCTGGTTATCAGCAGGTTTTGAACCTTCATGTAATTGACGGATTTCAGCACAACGAAATTGCAGAAATGTTAAACATCAGCGTTGGAACCTCAAAATCGCAACTGAACAGAGGTCGAAAACTGATGAAACATAAACTGGTGGAAATCGCTGCAAAGAGAAGCAAATTATTAAAAGTGAATATTGAAGACTGAAAAAGAAACTATTTAACCAGCATATTAAAATGAAAATTAAAGATAACGTTGTTGATGATATTCTGAAAGGGCTGGCGGATTACAAGCCACAGGCTGAGCCCGATTGGGAGTCATTTTACGCGGACCACAAAATTGATATTTCCAAAACAACCGGAGGTGCCGGCTCACAAAAAGCCGGAAAAATTATGTCCTCTGCCGGAATACGAAACCTTGCCATAGCACTTTTTGCACTCTCCGGCATAATCATAGCTTACTTCCTGTTTTACGCCACGACATCTGATTCCGGTAAGGACAATCAGATCATTAATACCCAGCCTGGAACTGATGAAAATTCAGCATTACCTAATACTACTATTATTGGTGGCGAAAATCCCAACGAACCGGCAGATAAGGCTTTAAATTCATCCGGAGTACCATCAAATTTTTTGTTTGACAACCCAGGTTCAGGCGCAATCCAAGGCAGTTCTCCCTTGGTGCCAGATAATGCTGTGCCAGTAATTAATGAGACATCAGACAAAACAGGCCTTGATTTACCTGCTGATAAAAATGAAAACACCCTCCGTACCGGTGATTCGCTTTCTGGCCAACCTGTGCTGATTAAAAAGACAGTAATTATTACTGATACTGTGAAAATTACCCGTCCCCAGAAAAAATAACTTTTCAAAAATGTCTTGGTTTAACTCACTCATTATTATTTTTGGTTTTTTATTAATTTAATAGTGATGTGAGGGTGCATAAATGAACAAACTCGGCTTTCTGGCTATACTTCAGATGTTTGGTGTCTTTTCCACAACTATTGCACATTGCAGGGAAACCGGACTACCTGCACTTTTTGTGGGAAAGAGCCTGTATAAACCAGCCGGCGACACCATTTATCAAATCGATACAATTTACCAGTACGTAATTATTTACGACACCTTGTATTATTACGATTCACCACAGGAAACCGACACCACAGCCGTTATGGATACCATCATCGAACATACCGATAGCGCTGTAGTTATTATTAACAGACTGACTTTGAATCTGAAAGAAAAAAAGATCGTTTATTACAACCAGGATTTTGAATTCATTGAAAATCCGGCCAGAGAGTTCGAAGACATGCCAGGTGAAAGCAGAAACAAGCAACAAGCTCCATTTACGCCTCCTGACAACAGTCAGACAAGGGAGAAAAAGAGGCAAAAACAACCGGAAAGCAATACAAAGGAGGGTGAAAATCTGATTAAAATCGAGCCTGTAACCCACTATCTGAAAGATACTATTTTCTTTTACGACACTTTAGTCACCCATGAAATGGTGTACGATACCGTATTTTTCAGAAACAGTGATGCCAATGCCGATACCACAGTTACACAATCAACAGAATTTGAGAAAATGGGGAAACTGGTCCTGGCCATCGAAACTGTGAAATTTACTGTGAACAGGCGGGAAAGCGTTTTTGTTGAAAAAAACACAAAATCGGTTTACAAACCCCATCATTCGCAGCAAAATGTAAATACTTCAAGAAAAAAGAGTAAAAGCCAATCGGCTCCATCTTATTCATCCGGTAAATGGTGGCGGCATGAATCCAGGTTCGCTGAAAGGGAATTTCCGGATAAAAATGTAGATTACACAACCCTTGTAAGTGGTGCCATTTCGGTGTTTGAGCCGGAAATTACTTTTACACAGGAAAACGATAATGCCGAGGAATACGTGGAATGTCTTAACAACAATACCAGCCCGGAAACTTCGTGGGGTGGAAGCCTTACTTACACCTATTTCCGTAATAACCAGGGATTTGAAATGGGGCTGGGCTATTCCAGAAACAATTTCATGTTCAATCATCTTTTTGATGAAGCCGACGTTGATACCTCTTTTTTTTGGGAATACTATGAAAAGAGTATTTATGATTACGATACAACCTGGTACCTGAACATCGACACCTTGTTGCAAACGGGTGATACACTGCTAGTACCGAGTATTGATTCAACACTTATTCAGGTAACTGATTCAATTCAACAACCTGATTATGATACTACTTTCTTAAAAAAATCCTCAAAATACACTTATTCATACTCTTATTTCGAAATCCCTGTAATAGGAAGGTTTATGCTCTTTGACGGAAAAATTTCGGGACAACTGGCTTTAGGAGTTATTCCATCATTCCTGGTATCAAAGTCAGGTAATATGCCTTTGAATGAAACAGGAACCATTGTTGAAGCCAGTGATATTTCTTACGACTATAGTTTCAGCCTGTCAGGATATGGAGCTATTACGCTGTTGTACAAGTTGAACGGGAATTATTCATTCTTTGTAGAACCTTACATCCGGCGAAACCTTTTCTCTTCGCTCAGGAATGATCAGTTTCAGGTAAGGAACAATTCATGGGGTGCCAGGTTTGGCCTGTCTTACACGCTTTTTTCAACAAAAAATAAAAAATTCAGGTAAATGAAACCAAAAACACTCACCGGTTTTATCCTGGCTTTGTTAACAAGCATCACTTTTACCGGAAAAGCCGGGACTTTTCACATCGATGGTTATGTGGTAACTGAAACCGAACATCATGCAGTTAAAGATCAAATAGTAGAAATCGTTGACGAAACCGGTAATCCGATAGCATGGTTTATTACTGAACCAAATGGACTATATTCCGGTGATTTTGAGACAGATGTTGTCGAATTTTCGACAATCACCGTGGAGGTATCGCGTACATGTGACAACGAAGTGGTTGTTTACTCCCAAAGTGTAACACTTGACAATCCGTACCTGATCTGTAATTTTTTTGTTTGTGATGGCAGAAGCTGTAGGGCAAATTTCTACTACACACAGATTGGTGGAGATAACCTTGTTTTTCAGTTTACCGATGTTTCGACAGGGAATATTACATCATGGTTTTGGGATTTCGGCGATGGGCAAACTTCCACCATACAAAATCCGGTACATCAGTACCAGGAAGAAGATCATTATTATGTAGTTCTGGGAATAACAACGGATTCGTGCACAGATACCGAACACCGGTGGATAAATGCTTTCCACACCGATTGCCTGGCTGATTTCAGCTATGAGCAAGTTAATCAGGGAAACGATTTAATGGTTCATTTTTTTGATGAATCAACGGGCGACTATAATCACATTCACTGGGATTTTGGAGATGGGGGTATGCCATCAATCCAACCCAATCCCTGGCATCAGTATTATGAGCCTGGTGATTACGAGGTGGAATTGCATATATGGGGTCAGGAGGGAGGCGGACCGGGTTGTGATCACATTACTAAAAAAATTATCAGGGTACAACCCGCTTCAACCTGTTATGCGCTTTTCACTTCTGTCCAAAACCATTCAGACCTTTTGGAGGTACAGTTTACCGATGCATCAATAGGCCAGACGGATACATGGGCATGGGAATTTGGAGATCAGACCATTTCGTCCGGTCAAAATCCATTGCATGTTTACGAAAATCCAGGTGAGTACCAGGTGCATTTTGAAATCAGCGGACCAGAAGGCTCATCCTCGTTTTCACGAATGATTTATGTACAGCAAAATAATGCCTGCATACCTGACTTTGCGTTTAACCAACCATCGATTGAAGAGCCTCTGATATTATTTGAAAATCTATCAGTTGGCGAAAACCTTGATTTTCTGTGGAATTTTGGTGATGGAACCACGAGTAGCGACACTACTCCCGTGCATTTGTTCCCGATAGCGGGCTCTTATGAAGTAAAACTGAAAGTTACAGGTTTTGGTTGTGTTGATTCCATTACAAAAGTGGTTGAAGTGTCAGCCCCTCCCCCATGTCATGCTGAGTTTTCATTTTCAAGTCAGAGTCCTGAATCACTGGAAATATCTTTCATAAATACTTCATCAGGATTGATTAACAATTATTTATGGGATTTTGGCGATGGCGAAACATCCTCAGAAGAAAATCCCATACATATCTACGGTATTTGGGGCGACTACAATGTGTTGCTTACCATTGATGCCGTTGGATGCCAGGATTCCGTTGAGCACCTGGTACAGATTACGGAACCCGAATATTGTGAAGCTGCTTTTTCTGTTATTCAGGAATATCCGCAAAATCCATTGGTTTCTTTTGTAAATGAATCAGTTGGAATTAATTTTTCTTCTTTTTGGGATTTCGGAGATGGGTTTGCTTCCGAAGAAACAAATCCATTGCACGAATTTGCCGGGCCGGGGCTGTATTTAGTGAAATTAACTATTCAGACTTCAGGAAACTGCATGGATTCTGCCTCTCACAATGTCGAAATCCTGCCACCTCTAACCATCTCGGGAAGTGTGATGGCGGGGGCAAGTCTGTTTGGTTACGGAAATATTTTTTTGTTAAAAAGTGATACTCCGGCAGGCTGTGTTGTTTTTGATCGGGCGCCTCTTGGCTCAGGAAATTTTGAATTTTCAGGACTGACACCGGGAAGCTACCTGTTACAAGCCATTCCGGATTTTAATTTTCCGTATCCTGTAATTCCGAATTACTTCCCCACCTATTTTGGCGATAACAGCCGTTGGGCTGATGCTGAAATATTATTAACCAATGATTTGCCTGAAACAGTCATCATTCATTTATCTGCCAACACCGAGTTTTTTGATGGGCCAGCTTCCATTCAAGGAGTAATAAACCTTATGCCCGATGACAATCCTGTTCCGGCTGTAATTTTTATCATCGACGAATCAGGCGAAGTGGCTGATTACAATGTTGTAGATGAAAGTGGTGGTTTTGCTTTCGATGAAATTCCTTACGGGATTTACCAACTTTTTCCCGAAAAGGCAGGAAAATCAGGTGTGGCAATTAACGTAGAAGTTTCTGAAAACAAACCCGATTACAACAATATTGTTTTTATTGAAACCGCTACCAGAATTTATCCCGATTTAACTTTTATTGCACAAACAGAAAAAACAGAAATTTCTATTTATCCAAATCCAACCTCAGGTACTATTTTAATCAACATTCCAGGTTATAATAATCAGTTTGAACAGTACTCAGTTCATATTTTTACGACCAGTGGGAAAATTGCAGGAAGCTATATTATCAGTTCCGATAATAACAGACTGGATGTTTCAAATCTGGTAGATGGAATGTACTTTTTACAGCTTAGCATTGAAAATGAGCGCTTTCATCGAAAGCTGATCATCGAACGCTAACTTTTGTTAATCGAAGATGCAACCTTTCATGGATCAGTAACCTTCTTTTTGTAATTTTAAAAATCAACAAATTTTAAATTTTTAATTATGAAAAGAATTTTAAACATCTCGCTTGCTCTAATGCTCGTGCTATTTAGCTTACAACAGCTTAAAGCCTTTGATTTCACCCTGAGCGGTCAGGTTTTGGGAACTGAACTCCTGATTCCCGTTGCAAACCAACAGGTGAAACTACACATTCATCAAACCCAGATTTTCGAAACTACCCTTACGGGTGAAGACGGTACGTACAACTTTACCGTGATGATTCCCGACAGCGGATCATTCAGTTATGTGGTAAAAACTTTCGATGATTGTGTTCATCACTACATTGTAAGAGACGGTGAAGTTACACCCGAAGGAGCCATCGAAGACTTCGTGATTTGCGAAAATGGTGGTGGTGGCCAGTTTGGTTGCGAAGCCAATTTTGAATGGCATCAATCAAACCATACACTCTTTAAAGTGTATTTTGAAGACAAATCTGATTTCCAACCCGGAACATGGGCATGGGACTTTGGTGATGGTGGAACTTCTCCAGAAAAAAACCCATTCCACATTTATGCTACAGGCGGCGAATACACTGTAACCCTTACCATCAACGGAGCTGATTCAACCTGCGTTGATACATACAGCGAGGTAGTTGTGATTGAAGGCGGACAGCAATTTGGTTGCGAGGCTGCTTTCACCTGGAATACCCATCCACATCATCCGTTAAAGGTGATGTTCCACGATAAGAGCGACTTCCTGCCAGGAACCTGGTACTGGGAATTTGGCGACGGCGAAACCTCCAACTTTAAACACCCGCAACACACCTACGCTGTTGCAGGCGAATACAATGTTACCTTAACCATTCATGGAGCTGATTCAACCTGCTTTGATACTTACAGTGAACTCATTGTTGTGGAAGGTGGTGGTGGTGGCCAGTATGGTTGTGAAGCCGATTTTGACTGGCATCAATCGAACAATACGCCATTCAAAGTTTATTTTGAAGATAAATCAGATTTCTTGCCAGGAACCTGGTACTGGGAATTTGGTGATGGCGAATCCTCCGTTGAGAAAAACCCATTTCACATCTATGCAACAGGTGGTGAATACACTGTAATCCTTACCATTAATGGTGCTGATTCAACCTGCTTTGATACTTACAGCGAAGTGATAGTTCTTGAAGGTGGCGGACAATATGGGTGTGAAGCAGCTTTTACCTGGAACGTCCCCCCTGTTCATCCGTTAATGGTGATGTTCCACGATCAGAGTGACTTTCT
>Ga0172375_10002359_pt1 | contig 29522 bp, 25 predicted proteins | sample LakKiv1m_FD_114537 | JGI IMG/M metagenome (GOLD analysis project Ga0172375, IMG submission 114537) | Freshwater microbial communities from Kabuno Bay, South-Kivu, Congo - kab_092012_11.1m | ecosystem: Environmental > Aquatic > Freshwater > Lake | place: Democratic Republic of the Congo... | reverse complement strand
CCCCTCGCCGAGTTTGACTATCTCCGTGTGCTCTTCGTGGTAAAAGATGTCGAGCGGGTTACGGTTGCCGTAGACCGTTTCCCCGACGGTTCTGAGCATGTCGAGGCCGAGCACCTCGGTGCGGAAAAGCGGTACCCTGGTGATGGGAATCGGGGCGAAGGAGGATTCGATCTGCTCCAGGTATTTTTTCTGAATCTCTTTCCACCCTTCGAAGTAGTGGCCATCAACGTCGTCCATGTAGACGCGGTTGACGACGATCTGGTCAACTGTGATGTTGTACAGGTTCAGGTAGGTGAGTGCCCGCATTGACTCCTTCACTACCATTTTTTCAGGATTCATGACAAGTCGCACCGTGGTTTTCGAGTCGTCTGAGAGAAGTTCGATGATCCCTTCGACTGACGAAAAAAGGTGATCGACCTGGTCGTAAACGTCGGTGTCGGGTACGAAGTCGTGCAGGCGGCTGATGCGTTTGGAGAGCGGGCGGATGACCGGTTTGACGACGTATTTCTCCATGTTGCGCATGAGCTTGAGCATCCAGCCGAAGGTTTCAGGAATGGAGAGCAGGCGCAGGGTTTCGCCTGTCGGCGCGCAGTCCACCACGAGCAGGTCGTACTCGTTCGATTCATTGTAGCGCTTGATATAGGAGAGCGAGAAAAGCTCCTCCATGCCTGGCAGAACACCCATCTCTTCGACGTAGATGCCCTCGATCCCCTGCACCTCCATCAAATGGGCGAAATGTTCTCGAACCACCTCCCAGTTGAGCGTCAGGTCGCCGTAAACGCTCACCTCCTGGCCCCAGAGGTTTTCTGCAACCCTGACTGGTGAGGGGCCAAGTTCGATGTCGAAAGAGTCACCGAGGCTGTGGGCGGGATCGGTCGAGATGATGAGGGTTTTGTAGCCGAGGGCTGCGGCCCTGACGGCTGTGGCTGCAGCTATGGAGGTCTTGCCGACGCCGCCCTTGCCGGTGAAGACGATGTTTCTCATGGCTTGTAATGGTTGGGTTGCCCTGAATCGCCCTTATTGAATGAAAACCGTTCGACGGGCTTGAAAATTCGTTTGACAGGGCATTGCGGGCAATTCCACTCATTGTTTCATTGCCCAGCTCTTCCCGCGTTCCACTTCCCTTCCGGCACTTTTGGGGATGATTCTCAGTTTCATGCTTTCGGATGCAATTGCTGAACAGGAGTGATTCTTTTTTGTCTAAAAAACCGGTCAGTTCTTGCTTAATTATGAGTATATGATTATAGTTGATACGCATGGCTCATTGCGTCCATTTCAGCCGTTTTTCTGCTTCCGGACATCCTTTTCCGGATTTTTCTCGAGGATGGTGATCGTGTCATGATCGCGGACACGCCTTGACAAAGTTTTAAGCGTATTCATTCAGGTGCCCCAGCCGCCGAATACCTGTTGCGTGAGTTTACCGGCACGGGATATGGCAGTTCGGCGCGCACAGTTGATTTAACAATTGAAAATTCCGTTTCGCTATGGCAAAGGTTGTCGTTTTGGGGGCTGGTGTTTCAGGGCATACCTGCGCTTCCTTCCTCAAGAAAAAGCTCGGGAAGCATCATGAGGTGGTGGTGGTTTCACCCAACAGCTATTATCAGTGGATTCCGTCGAACATCTGGGTCGGTGTCGGGCAGATGACCATCGACGATGTCCGCTTCAAGCTGCAAAAGGTCTATGATCGCTGGGGTATCGATTTCAAGCAGGCCAAGGCCCTTTCAATTCATCCCGAAGGGGATGCTTCTTATGGCAAGGGTTACGTCACCATCGAGTATACCGATGAGCAGTATGCCGGGCAGACCGAAATCGTCGATTACGACTATCTCGTCAACGCCACCGGTCCGAAACTGAACTTCGAGGCTACCGAGGGTCTCGGGCCTGACAAGAACAGCCTGTCGGTCTGCACTTACAGCCATGCGGCCCATGCATGGGAGGAGTTGCAGAAGAGCATCGAGAAGATGAAAAAGGGCCAGAAGCAGCGCTTTCTCATCGGAACCGGTCATGCCATGGCGACTTGCCAGGGCGCGGCCTTCGAGTACATTCTGAACGTCGCTTACGAAATTTCCCGACGCGGGCTCAGTCATATGGCGGAGATCACCTGGATTTCAAATGAGTACGAGGTGGGTGATTTCGGTATGGGAGGTGCTTTCATCAAGCGAGGCGGCTATATCACTCCGACCAAGATATTCACCGAATCGATTCTTGCCGAATACGGCATCAAATGGATTCGCAGGGCGGGCGTCTACAAGGTTGAGCCGGGTGTCGTCCACTATGAGACGCTCGATGGCGAAATGCTCTCTCAGGAGTTCGATTTTGCCATGCTCATTCCCTCTTTCTCCGGCGTCGGACTTACCGCATTCGACAGGAATGGTAATGACATCACCGATCAGGTGTTTCTGCCGAACAAGTTCATGAAGGTTGATGCTGACTACAAGGCCAAACCCTTCGACGAGTGGAGCGCCGGCGACTGGCCCACGATCTACCAGACGCCGAAGTATGAAAACATCTATGCTGCGGGCATCGCCTTTGCTCCGCCACACCCGATATCCAAGCCGATGACAAGCGTGAATGGCCGGCAGATTTTCCCTACTCCGCCACGTACCGGTATGCCGTCGGGTGTTATCGGCAAGATCGTCGCGCTCAACATCGCCGAGCAGATCAGGGGCGGGCATAAGGAACACCACCACAGGGCTTCGATGGCCCGAATGGGTGCGGCCTGTATCGTGTCCGGTGGCTTCGGTTCTTTCGATGGACTAGGCGCATCGATGACCGTGTTCCCCATTGTACCCGACTGGGAGAAATATCCGGAATGGGGACGCGACATGAACTACTCTGTCGGTGAAGCCGGTCTTGCCGGTCACTGGCTGAAGTTCATTCTGCACTACCTGTTTTTCCATAAGGCAAAGGGCTATCCGTTCTGGTACCTGATTCCTGAGTGATAGATATCTTTCAGGAGGGGATCGCGGCATTATCCCGTCGAGTCAGGATCGAAATTCTTTCCCGGTTTGAAAGCCAAGGCAAGGTGAGTGTAAGTGTTGGGGTGTCAGCTGTGCTGAACCCCTTCTGAAATGTGAGAACGGTTTTTCCGCTGCGTCCGCATTCCTCTCCCGTTCTTCACGACGTATGATCGGGCAGTTACGGGCTCCCGACAAGTCGGGAGTGGGAGGTACTCGAATCCGAATCCGATTTCATGAGCGATTTTCGATTTGGATTACGATGAGGGAATGAAGATTTTGAACCAATAAAACTCGTACATCATGGGGAACTATAAATTCAAGGCATATTACGACGAAGCCTATCCGCCGGTGCCGGACAAGGTGACCCTTTTCTGGCGCAAGTTCGTGCCGTGGCAGTTCGTCAGGTTTATCATCCTGAACATCAAGATGATCCGTATCGTCGCCGGCGGTCACTCCTGATCGTCAGGTCATACTTTCCGGAAACAGCCGGGAGAGCCCTGTGTGCTGCGGAGTCATTCCAGGGCAAACGGGGCCTTTTTCGTTTTCTGTCATGAAAACCGGACGGTTTGCTGCTTTTTGAATCTCGATGGCTGTTGAAACCACTCTTCTGTTCTTTGCGTTTCTGTTACAGAGTTTACTGTCGAGTTCCCAATCACTGTATTCTCCATCTAAACAGGAGCAACCATGCAGGTATCCGACAACTGTCTTTCCATCATCAGAGAGTTTGAAGGCTTCAAATCGAAGCCCTACCTCTGTCCTGCCGGGGTTCCAACGATCGGTTACGGTTCCACCCGCTATGCCGATGGCACACCCGTAAAGCTTACCGATCCTCAGATTACCAGGGAGCAGGCTGACGATATAATGCTTGCCACTCTCAAAGAGTATGAGGCTGCCGTGAATCGTTATGTGACTGTCGGGATCAATCAGAACCAGTTTGACGCTCTTGTCGATTTTGCATACAATGCCGGAGCTCAGAGTCTTCGTAAAAGTACCCTGTTGAAAAACCTCAACAAGAGTAACTTTGCCAAAGCTGCTGCCGAGTTTGACAAATGGGTTTTTGGAGGCGGAAAAAAGCTTGCCGGGCTGGTTCGTCGCCGTTCAGCCGAGAGAGCGTTGTTCGAAACTGTCGTGGCGTGATGGAAGCAGACAGCCTCCTCTTTTTTACAGATACCGTACCACTTCCTCAAGGGTTTTGCGGTTCTTCGGGCGGGTTTGGGCGTCAGGGGAGGCATAGCCGAGAGGGGTGATGGCGAACACCTCCTCAGTCGGGCCAAGGCCGAGTGTTTCGCGCAGTATGGCCGGGTCAAAGGCAGATATCCAGCAGGTGGCAACTCCTTCCGCATGGGCGGCGAGCACGAGGTGGTCCATGGAGATGGCCAGGTCGGTTTCGAGGGAGTTCCATCCATCCGAAGGCCTTACCCAGGCAGCTTCCCTGTCGCCGGTTATGACGAGGATGTGCGGCGCCTGCCGGAACCAATCCCGTTCATAACAGAGCCTTACTCTTGCAAGCATTTCAGGCGAACTGACCAGCAGGAACTTCCACGGCTGGAGGTTCTTTGCCGACGGGGCGAGCCTCCCGGCGTCAAGCACCCGTTCGAGTATTTCCCTTGATACCGGTTGGTCCGGGGTGTAGCCGCGGACGCTTTTGCGGCTTTCGACAAGCTCATGCAGGTTCATCATTTCTTCATTTCTCCCTGCGCAAGGTGGTTGAGCATTTCGAGGTCTCCGCCCTGTCCGATGGCGATGATGGTGCCTTTTTTCTGGATGATCTCCGCTGGGCGAGGTGTGGTGTGCAGCTCTCCTCCAGGAAGCTTGTACCCTACGACATTGATGCGATGGTTGTTGTACAGATCGACCTCCTGGAAGGATTTTCCGATCAGGGATGAATTTTCGCTGACCAGAAATTGGGCGATCCTGAGATTGAGGTTGTTGGCGTTGCTCAGTTCGTCGAGGTACTCTTCCAGTTCGGGCTCGGTCAGAAGATTAGCCATGCGCTTGCCCGCCGAGCGGTAGAGCATCACCACCTTTTCCGCGCCTGCCCTGCGGAGCTTGCTTTCCGACTCGTCGCAGTCGGCCCTTGCAACGATGTAGAGGTTCGGTTTGAGGTTCCGGGCGGTCAGGACGATGAAGACGTTTTCGGCGTCATTGCCGGCGGCTGCGATCAGTCCCTTGGCCCGGCGCAGCCCGGCATCGGCCAGCACACTTTCGTCTGCGGCGTTGCCTTTGATGGCAAGGAAGCCTTCGTCCCTGGCCCGGAGCACCGGATCGATCAGGTTGTCGATGATGACGAATGGAATCGATTTGATTCGGAGTTCTTCAGCGACGTTACCTCCGAGTCGGCCGTAACCGCAGATAATGAAGTGATCATTGAGTTTCCGAAGCATGCGTTCATTGCGTTGATGTTCCCAGTGCGTCCGCCATTCGCCCGACAGGAGGAAGACGGCGACATTGGTAAGGGTAAAGAAAAACAGGCCGGTACCGCTGATGATGAGCCCCATGGTGAAAATCTTTCCGGGATCGGACAGCGGGTGTACTTCGTGAAATCCGACAGTTGCTACCGTGATGATAGTCATGTAGACTGCATCGAGCAGGGACATGTGCTCGATAGACATGTAGCCGAACGTGCCTGTCAGTATCAGCATCGCCACACTGACAATGGAGACCCAGAACCGGCGCAGGGTGGAGAACTGTTGAGACTCTCTGGTCAATGGCGATGGTCGTTATGGCGTTTAACGGAGCGGGCTCAGAGCCTGCGTATCTTGCCGAAGTCTTTCGAGATTTGCTGGAACATATGGTTGGTTGCCGTCTGCATGATGAGCGACATGCCGGTGCTGACCATGGTGCGGACAACCTTTTCCGGCACGATGCGGAAGGCCGGGTAGAGCAGAAACGCGACATAAACCCGGAGGTCGAAATCAACCCTGGTTCGATCTTTCTGCATCGGCACGATCAGCATGTCGGCTGAGACCTTGCCTTCGAAAAGGTATTTTTCAGGCATGGTAAATTTTTTACCGGCGGGCAGGTGCCGCCAGGTGATTTTACGGCCGACCGTGTATTTGCGGATCATCTCGTCGCTCATTTCTTCAGGGTTCATCGATGAGGCCTCTTCGGGCAGGTCGATAAGGATTTCACTCTCCTGCTGAATATTGAAGATGACGTCGAACGGGTTGTTCTGCGGATCGGTGACCCTGAAGTGCCAGCGGTATGCTTCATCATGGTCCAGCGGCTCTATCTTGTGACAGAACGGGTTGTAGGAGAGAATTCTCTGTTGGTCGGAAAGATAGTCAACCGTATCGTCGAAGTTTCGGTAAAATACCCACTGACCCTTGCTTTTGCCTGTGGCGGTCATTTCCAGCATATCGTTATCTCCGGCTCATGCGTGAACAATCGTCTCATGAGCGATCTCATATCCTTTGTTTATAAAATGGTCACTTGACCGGCATAGCCGGGGATGCACCTTCAGGCCACCATCGGCGCGGTTTCCTGAAAATATAGCGACTCTCCGTTAAAATCTATAAACCCGGCAGCCCTGAATGTCAGATGGTTTCAGCCTGCAACCGTTCCGCCTGGTCGTGCATTCTCAGGGCTTCGATGAGCGGGTCGATCTCTCCCTGCATGATCTGCGGCAGGGCGTGACTTGTATAGCCGATACGATGGTCGGTGACTCTCGATTGGGGATAGTTGTAAGTTCTTATCTTTGCGCTCCTGTCGCCGGTAGTGACCATCGAACGGCGCATGTCGGCCCGGTTTTTCTGCTGCTCGGCGATCAGGATGTCGTAGAGCTTCGAGCGCAGCATCGTCATGGCTCGTTCACGATTCTGGAGCTGGGAGCGCTCTTCCTGGCAGGCGACCACTATGCCGCTCGGCATATGGGTGATCCTGACGGCGGTTTCGACCTTGTTGACGTTCTGGCCTCCCTTGCCGCCGCTCCGGAAGGTATCGACATGCAGGTCGTCCTTGCGGATTTCCACATCCACCTCTTCCGCTTCTGGCAGTACGGCCACACTGGCCGCTGAGGTGTGGATTCGGCCTTGCGTTTCGGTTTCCGGAACCCTCTGCACACGGTGCACACCGCTTTCGAACTTGAGGATGCCATAGACGTCATGGCCGCAGATTTCAAGCACGACCTCTTTGATGCTGCCGGGAACCGAGCCTTCGCTGGAATCGAGCAAGCGGCATATCCATCCTTGCCGTTCGGCGTAGCGCTGGTACATTCTCATGAGGTCTGCCGCAAAAAGCCCGGCTTCGTCACCGCCGGTGCCTGCCCTGATTTCGATGATGGCGTTGCGTGAATCGGCTTCGTCTTTCGGCAGAAGCAGTATCCTGAGCTGCTGCTCAAGTTCAGGAATGCGCTTTTGAAGTTCGGCGGCCTCCTCTTCGACAAGCGCACGCATTTCGGGATCCTGCTCGCTTTTCTGCATGAGCAGCGCATCGTCGAGCTGCTTTTTTGTGCTGCTCCATTTGTCATAGGCATGAACGATCTCCCTGATGTTGCTGTACTCCTTGTTCAGCTTTCTGAAGCGGGCCTGATCGGAGATGACTTCCGGATCGGATAGCTGTTGCTCGATCGTGATATACTTGTCCTTGATGGACAGGAGCTTGTCAAACATGGTCGATGGCTGAAACCGGAATCAGGGGTTCAGAAGGTCGTTGATCATGAACCAGGCGAAGAGCGCAAGCAGGAACGTCATGCCGACCTGCTGGATGCGCATCTTGATCTCAAAAGGTATCTCCTTGCCGATGATGCCTTCGATGGCGTTGAGCACAAACTGGCCTCCATCCAGCGCAGGAATGGGCAGGATGTTTATGATAGCCAGAGAGATGGAGAGCACGGCGACGAAGTACATGAAACTGGTCGGGCCCTGTTCTGCGCTCTGGTTGGCGATACGGGCGATCTTGATCGGGCCTCCGACCGACTTGCGGAAGTCCTCCTGCCCGGAGAATATCTTGGCGAATCCCTGGACGGTCATGACCGTGGTTTTCCAGGTCTGTTTCAGTCCGCTTGAAACTGCCTCGGGAAAGGAGAGTGTGATCCGTTCGGCTTCGTTGGTCTGTTTGAGCGAGATGCCGATTTTTCCAGTCTGGTTCGGTGTGACGGTGGTGGTGAAGCTCTTGCCTTCACTCCGGATGCGTTCGGCGGTCAGCGGCTCTTTGCCCTCCGTTTTCAGATGCATCCATTCGATGATGAGCGGTTTGCCGGCGTTTCTGGAAATGGTGTCAACCACCTGCGACCAGTCGCTTACCGGTTTGCCGGCGATGGAGGTGATGAGAGCGCCCGGAAGGATGCCCTCTTTTGCTGCCGGTTCGTTGGGGAGCACCTGGTCGATGACCGGAGGCATGGCCGGGCGAAGGCCGAGCGACTGGCTCTCGTTGATTCTGGTCAGGAAATTCCTGGGGGCGGTGAGGGTCAGCTCCTTGCCGTCGCGATCCACGGTGAACCGCAAGGGTGAGGTGCTGAGCTTTTCCGGATCGAGTGCCTCCTCCCAGTACTGAAGCTTCTGGCCGTTGACCGAGACCAGCCGGTCGCCCTCCCTGAAGCCCATCGAAGCGAAGACTGAATTTGACTCGACGTAAGCAGGCGTTCTGATGGAGGTTTGTGATTCACCGAATATGGCCGTGATGCCGATGAAGATGGCGGCGGCAAGCACCAGGTTCATGGCGACGCCTCCTGCCAGAACGATAAGGCGTTGCCATACCGGCTTGCCTCTGAACTCCCAGGGTTGCACCTCGCTTTTCACGTAAGAGGTGTCCATGCTTTCGTCGATCATGCCGGCAATCTTGACGTAGCCACCCATCGGGAACGCTCCGATACCGTATTCGGTTTCTCCGATCTTTTTCTGCCACAGCCTGATGCCGAAAAAGTCAAAACCGATGAAGAACCGGTCGACCCGCATGCCGAAAATCCTCGCTGTGATGAAGTGGCCGAATTCATGGGCCGTGACGAGAATGAAGATGGCGATGATGAAGTAAAATATCGTATTCAGTAGCTCCATGATGAATGCGGATCGATCGTTTTTTTCTTGTTAGTTCGCAGCTTGCCGGTTTACCCTATAAGCTGGTTTGCGGTCTGGCGGGCCCACTTGTCAGCCTGGATGTACTCCTCCAGTTCGACGGGTTCCCATGCTTCGTGCGCCTGCATGGTTCTGTCCACTGTGCCGGCGATGTCGGTAAAGCCGATTTTCCTGTCGAGGAAGGCGGCGACGGCAATTTCGTTTGCCGCGTTCAGCACTGCGGGGTAGGTTTTGCCGGCTTTGAGGGCGTCGAATGCGAGGCGTAGCGCAGGGAATCGCTCCATATCCGGCTCCTCGAAGGTGAGGGTTGCGATTTTGGTGAGGTCGAGTTTGCCGATGCCGGTTTCACAGCGTTCCGGCCATGAGAGCGCGTAGGCTATGGGGGCACGCATGTCGGGTACACCGAGCTGGGCTATGACGCAGCCGTCGATATACTCGACCATCGAGTGAATGATGCTCTGGGGATGGACGACCACGCCGATCTTTTCAGCCGGCATGTCGAAGAGCCAGTGTGCCTCGATCACTTCAAGTCCCTTGTTCATGAGGGTCGCCGAGTCGATGGTTATTTTGGCGCCCATCGACCACTGAGGATGCTTGAGCGCCTGCTCAGGCTTGACGTTTTTCAGCTCCTCGGCGGGCGTCTTGCGGAACGGGCCGCCCGATGCGGTCAGAATGATGCGTTCGATATCCTCCTTGCGGTGGCCGGTGAGCGACTGGAAGATGGCCGAGTGCTCGCTGTCCACGGGCAGAAGCGTGACGTTGTGCTTTTTGACGAGGTCGGAGACGAGCTGGCCTGCGACCACGAGGGTCTCCTTGTTGGCCAGTGCGATGTCCTTGCCGGCCTTGATGGCGCTGACGGTTGGAACCAGTCCTGCCGCACCAACGATGGCTGATACCACCATGTCAGCGCCGTCAGCAGCGGCTACCGTGGCGGCGCCGTCAATACCGCAGAGAATTTCAGGTTTGTGATCACCGAGTATGCCTTTGAGACGTTCCCGCGATGGCTCGTCACGCACCGAGACCACCGATGGTCTGAATTCGTCGATCTGCTGGAGCAGCAGCTCGACATCGTGGCCTTCGGCAAGTGCCGCAATCGAGAACTTGTCCGGATGGCGCCTGACGACGTCCAGTGTGCTGAGTCCAATGGAACCTGTACTGCCGAGAATGGATAACGATTTCATGGTATTGTCATTGGCGTGAAGAGGGATGAACGGAAACACCGAAACGTATCAGACGGTCTGGCTGCCGGGCAGATTCCGACATGTCGGGATCATCATGGTTTCAGCATTTCTATGAATTCGACGGCCTGAATTTATGCTTTTTCGGCGCACCTTACAAAAATAAAGCTCCATCCGGCAGTGTCTTCTGTCAGGATTTCATTTGTTATCTTGCAAAAATATGTTATACTGATGGCCTTTCACGAGGGTCTCTAGCTCAGCTGGTTAGAGCGACTGGTTTACACCCAGTAGGTCGGGGGTTCGAATCCCTCGGGACCCACCCTGTTTTCTCCCCTCTTCCCCTTTTTACAAAAGACTTCAATTTCCCGGATCAGACAGCTCAGGCAAGAATGCGGAACTCCGTGTCGGCAGCATCCGGTTCGATCTCCTTTACAGCCATTGAAAGCACCTGTGAGCGTGCCGGCCCGATTCTTGTCTGCCGGACCAGCTCGTCAACCAGCCCGGCACCTCCCTGGGCCTCGATTTCAACCGTGCCGTCGGCAAGGTTTCTCGTCCATCCGGACAGTTTTCTCGTAACGGCTTCCCGCCGGACGAACATACGGAACCCGACGCCCTGTACAAGACCGCGGACGATGATGTGGATTCGTTTTTCTGTCATCGACACAGTTTTACTCAGTTCGATGACAGGTTTCTTGACTGGCGAAGGTTTTCAACGGCGGCTTCGAGCTCTTTACGCTCTTCGCTGGTCTGGTCGCCAGGGTCAGGTTCAGCGGGTAGGGCTGCTTTTTCAGATTCAGCCTGATGAGATGCCATCATATCGACGCCATTGTGACAGTCATGGGAAAGATGCTCGGTGAATTTGCCTGCCTGACGTTTGCCGAGAATCTCTTCGATCCGGCAGTACTGGACGATCTCTTTGGCGAGCAGCTCCCGTGCGAGTATTTCGAGTTTGTCCCGGTTTTCGTTAAGCATCCTGAAGACCCTGTTCCGGGCCTCCTCGACAATCGCCTTGACTTCGAGGTCTATCATTCTGGCCGTTTCGTCGCCATACTTTTTGTCGATCCCGGGCCCACCGGTGTAAGGGTTGTTGCTTTCGAGGAACGAAAGATAACCGATCTTGTCACTCATGCCATAGACCACCACCATGTTGTAGGCGATCTCGGTCACTCGCTCCAGGTCGTTCTGCGCACCGGTCGAAACCTCTCCGAACACCACCTCTTCGGCGATACGGCCTCCGAGCAGACCGCAGATTCTGGCGATCAGCTCGCCTTTGGTCATGAGGTAGCGATCTTCGAGTGGGATGTTCAGGGTATAGCCCAGCGCACTGACGCCACGTGGTACGATCGAAATTTTCTGGACGGGATCGTTCTCGGGCATCAGCCAGCTCACGATGGCGTGCCCGGCCTCATGATAGGCCACGATCTCTTTTTCCTTCGGGTTGATCACCTTGTTCTTCTTTTCCAGACCAGCGATGACCCGCTCGATGGCATCCTCGAAATCCTTCATCTCGATGCTCTGCTTGCCTCGCCTCGATGCCAGCAGGGCGGCTTCGTTGGCTGCGTTGGCGATCTCCGCACCTGCAAATCCCGGTGTCTGCGAGGCCAGCGTTTTGAGATTGACGTTGGGCGACAGCGAGAGGTTCTTGGTGTGCACGCTGAAGATGTCGATACGTCCTTTCAGGTCCGGTTTGTCCACCATGATCTGGCGGTCAAATCGACCCGGTCTGAGCAAAGCCGAATCGAGCACGTCAGCCCGGTTGGTGGCAGCCATGAGAATAACGCCCTTGTCGGTGGCGAAACCGTCCATTTCGACCAGAAGCTGGTTCAGGGTGTTCTCGCGCTCGTCGTTGGCTCCCATCATGAAGCCCTTGCCGCGGCTGCGTCCCACGGCGTCTATCTCGTCGATGAAGATGATGCAGGGCGCTTTCTCTTTGGCCTGCCTGAACAGGTCTCTTACCCTGGCAGCACCGACACCGACAAACATTTCAACGAAGTCGGAACCGCTGATGCTGAAAAAGGGGACGTCGGCTTCACCTGCGACCGCTTTGGCGAGCAGGGTCTTGCCTGTGCCGGGAGGGCCTACAAGCAGTACCCCCTTGGGGAGCTTGCCGCCAAGCTTGGTGTATTTTTTCGGGTCCTTGAGGAAGTCCACCACCTCCATGACCTCCGCCTTTGCTTCGTCGAGACCGGCGACATCCTTGAAGGTTATCCGGGTGTGCTCGTCGAGGTTTTCATAAAGGGCGGCCTTGTTTTTGCCTATGTTCATGAATTGCGAGCCGGGGCCTCCCATTCTGCGGAACATGAAAAAGTAAATGCCTATGAGCAGGGCGAATGGCAGTATCCATTGCAGAAGTTCACTGATCCATGCGTTTCCGGGCGTCGCTTCGTAACGGATGCCTTTCGACTCGAGCAGTGGAATGAGTTGTTCGTCCCTCACAGGATTGACGGTCACCTCTTTCGAAGAGGGCTCCCTGCCCGGCATCCGGAAGGATTGGGGCTGCTGACCGGCAGGAGGTTTCGATGCTGCCGAAACGGGGTCTGCCTTGAGCTGGACAAAGATTTTTTCCGGCGAGAGTCTGACTGCCTCGACTTTGTTGTTGGCGATCATCTGGCGGAACTCGCTGTAGGCAATCTCGCGGGTTGAGCCTGACCAGAAAAAGGCGAGCTGAAAGCCGATGATCAGCAGAATGACCGTTATGTAGTAGAATATCGAAAAACGTGGCTTTCGAGGTTCGTTATCCGAATCGTTCTTATAGGGATTGTTCAGCTTGAATGGATTGTTTGCCATCGAGTGCGTTCATGATTAAAGAAATTCATCGACATCGTTGCCGGTCTCAGACCCGAAATATGCAGTAATTTTTAAAATCTGCAAGAGTCCGTATAGTCTGGGAATAATAATGTACTGTGCATGGGATTTACAAGATACATAACTGTTATCGATAAATATATTCTTTCGACTAATAGTTTCTCGATCATCGGACAGGTTGTGGCTGTCTTGTGACGGTATGGTGTTCCTCTATCGGCCGCCATCACTTATATTAAGATAAAATGAATCGTGTTTTGATCAGATAATTTTCGTTTTTTTTACCAGTTATGAGTTCAGCAAGGAACAAGGCCAACGAGCGGATAGGCTCGCTCAGCTCGATGCTCTGTGTCGGTCTTGACAGTGACCTGTCGAAAATACCATCTCTTTTCCGCGCGATGGAGCGTCCGGTTCTCGAGTTCAACCGGGCGGTCATCAGAGCGACCTCCGCTCATGCTGCCGCCTACAAGGTCAATACTGCATTCTACGAATCGAGAGGTCTGGCCGGAATGCGCGATCTCGAAGAGACGCTTCTGGCGCTTCCTCCGGAGTGCCTGAGCATAGCTGATGCGAAACGGGCTGACATCGGCAATACCAGCCGGCAGTATGCAAAGGCTTTTTTCGAGGCATGGCCTTTCGATGCCATTACGGTGGCTCCCTATATGGGTTTCGATTCACTCGAACCTTTTTTCGAGTATGAGGAGAAGCTTGTTTTCGTACTGTGCCTGACCTCAAATCCCGGTTCGAGCGATTTCGAAGAGCGCTGTCTGGAGGATGGTCGTCCCCTTTTTCGTTCCGTGCTTGAACGGGTAAGGGGCTGGCAGCGGAACGCAAATGCGGGAATCGTGGTTGGTGCCACCAAGCCCGGACTGCTGCACGAGCTTCGCAAGGAGGCGCCGGAGCTGTTTTTCCTTATTCCCGGTGTCGGCGCCCAGGGCGGATCGATGCAGGAGGCTGTCGGGCAGGGTGCCGATCAGGATCGGTGCAGTGCGGTGGTCAATGTGAGCAGGGCGCTCATTTTTCCCGATGGTGAGTTCCGGAGCATCGAGGAGTTCGAGGAGGCTGTCGGTCGTGAGGCTGCGAAACTGCATGACAGTATGAAGGGGTTGCTTTAGTGGTGATAAGTCGTATTGCTGCCATGCTCCCTTGAAGTTGTTTTCTTAATCGTATCCGGAAAACACGATAATCCGATTACGATATGGATAATTTCATTCGCCTGTTCAGTTGTGATACGACAGTGGTTTGGTGTGTATATGCGTTTATTGATCAATAATGTTATCTTTATGTCCGGCAACCCGGCCTGGTCGGTCATGAGTGCCGAGGGTTCCGGCAGAAGGCAATAATGCAACAAAAGGATTCAGGATATGTGTGGTATCATTGGTTATATAGGCAGACGTGAGGCAGCGCCGCTGCTTCTGAACGGATTGAAACGACTTGAGTACAGAGGCTATGATTCGGCTGGAATGGCCGTGATGAACGGTTCGATGCAGGTGCTCAAACAGAAAGGCAGTGTCAGCAATCTCGAAGAGTTGCTGAATGTTTCCGGCACCGTTATGATCGGTGCCACGGTCGGAATCGCTCACACCCGCTGGGCTACTCATGGTGATCCGAGTGACAGGAACGCTCATCCCCATATGAATGTCTCCGACGATATTGCTCTGATCCATAACGGTATCATCGAAAACTATTCGATACTGAAGCAGGAGCTGATGACCGAGGGTTACGAATTTGAAAGCGATACTGATTCCGAGGTGCTTGTTCATCTGATTGACCGCATCTGGAAAACCGATCCGTCTCTTGGCCTGGAAGGTTCCGTTCGTCAGGCGCTGCGGCATGTGGAGGGCGCATACGGAATCTGCGTCGTCTCTTCGAAAGAGCCTGACAAGATCGTGGTGGCCCGAAAAGGCAGCCCGCTGGTGATCGGTCTTGGTGATGGGGAGTTTTTTATCGCTTCAGATGCGGCGCCGATCGTTGAGCATACCAACAGGGTGGTCTACCTTTCGGACGGAGAGATGGCGATTGTGACCAGAGACCATTACACGGTCAAGACTATCGAGAATGTCGAGCAGGAAAAAAGGGTTACGGAGCTGGATTTCAGCCTTGAAAAGATCGAGAAGGGCGGGTATGAACATTTTATGCTCAAAGAGATTTTCGAACAGCCCGAGGTGATGCGTGATGTCATGCGAGGCCGGGTGCGCATCGAGGATGGGGTGGTGCAGCTTGGCGGTATCCATGACTATCTCGATCGACTGAAGCAGGCCAGGCGGATCGTGATCTGTGCCTGTGGCACAAGCTGGCATGCCGGGCTGATCGGTGAGTATCTTATAGAGGAGTTCGCGAGAATTCCGGTTGAGGTCGATTATGCTTCGGAGTTCAGGTACCGCAATCCGATCGTCTCTTCCGACGATGTGGTGATCGTGATCTCTCAGTCGGGCGAAACCGCCGATACGCTGGCGGCGCTCAGACTGGCCAAAGAGAAGGGTGCCATGGTGATGGGTATCTGCAATGTGGTCGGTTCGACGATAGCCCGTGAAACCCTTTGCGGCATGTACACCCATGCCGGTCCCGAGGTGGGCGTTGCTTCAACCAAGGCGTTTACCGCCCAGGTGATCGTGCTCTTCATGCTGGCCATGGCCATGAGCAAGGGGCGTACCATTTCTCATGATGAAATCCGTCTGAACCTTCGTGAACTTTCCGAGGTGCCTGAGAAGGTGTCACAGATTCTGGATCAGAACGATGCTATCAGAGAGATAGCGCTCAAGCTCAAGGATGCCCGTAATGTGCTCTATCTGGGTCGTGGCTATAACTTTCCCGTGGCGCTTGAAGGCGCCCTCAAGCTCAAGGAGATATCCTATATCCATGCGGAGGGCTACCCGGCCGCCGAGATGAAGCATGGCCCTATTGCGCTTATCGATGAAGACATGCCGGTGATTTTCATCGCCACAAGGGACAATACCTACACAAAAATTCTCAGCAACATTGAAGAGGTGCGGAGTCGCAAGGGCCAGGTGATCGCCATAGCCAGCGAAGGTGACAGGGAGATCGGGCGGCTGACGAAGGATGTGATCTACATCCCGCAGGCCTCTGCGGCAGTGCTGCCGCTCTTGACGGTCATTCCGCTGCAACTGCTCTCCTATCACGTGGCAACGTTGCGCGGCTGCAACGTCGATCGACCGCGCAATCTCGCCAAATCGGTGACGGTAGAGTAAAGAATTCTCCTCCGTAACCCGTGTTCCGCACCTGTCGCGTTCTGCGACAGTGCGGAGCATGGATGCCTGTCTGTGTTACCGTTCCATCGATCAGGTACCCCGGGGGAGCATTTCAGGGGTTCAGACTTCGGCATTGCAGCCATTACATCCACGGGATTGAACTTGACGGTTTGCGGTAATCAGGGTCTGCGGGAATTATTTCAGCGTTTCATCCGGTTATCTGTCGAACAGTTGTCCTGGGAAAATCATTCAAAACGCTGATCTATGGAAGGCCATATCGTCATCACGGGAGCAACCGGAGTTATCGGCAGCGAAGTGGCGCGCCGACTGATTGCATCGGGCAGGCAGGTCGTTCTTTTCGCACGCTCGCCACAAGCCGCTTCGTCAAAGGTTCCTGGTGCAGCGGATTATGTGCGCTGGGATTCCGATATGGCTGCGGGGGAGTGGACGGCATTTCTTGATGGCGCTTATGCCGTTATCCACCTTGCCGGGCGACCGCTGCTCGAAGCCCGCTGGACTGAAGAGCACAAAGTTGCCTGCTATGATTCCCGCATCAGAAGTACCCGAGCTCTTGTGGCGGCCATGAATTCAGCTTCGGTCAAACCGAAGGTTTTCGTTTCTTCTTCGGCGATAGGCTACTATGGCTCGTTTGAACGGTGTGAGGATACCACTCCCCTGAAAGAGTCGGCTGTTGCGGGCAAGGATTTTCTTGCCAAAGTATGTTTCGATTGGGAAAAGGAGGCAATTCCTGCCGAAAAGCTCGGAACCAGGGTTGTCCTTCTCAGGACAGGCATCGTTCTTTCCACCAGGGGCGGTATGTTACAGAAGATGATGATTCCCTTCAGCTATTTTGTTGGCGGGCCGGTTGGCTCCGGACAACAGTGCATCTCATGGATTCATCTCGAAGACGAAATATCGGTCATTCTCGAAGTGCTCGACAATCCCGCCTATCACGGTCCGGTCAATGCGGTTGCACCTGAACCCGTAAGTATGAAAACCTTTGCTGCCATTCTCGGATCGGTGATGAATCGTCCCTCTTTGTTCCCGGTGCCCAAACTGGCGGTGCAGATTCTCCTCGGTGAAGGGGCCGATTATGCGGTGAAGGGGCAGAATGTCATGCCTTCCAGTCTTTCAGAGCACAACTTCAGGTTTGTCTGGCCGCATCTGGAGTCAGCCCTGACCGATCTTCTGAAACGGGAAATCTGAGTTATTCGCTGTTCCTGCAAGTCCTCGGGAGTTGCAGGAAGGGCATCCTTATTTCCGGCAAAGGCACCTGTGGAGAGCGGAGTGGCTCCTGTGACCTGTCGGCGGTCGCAATGACAAGGGCATGGTTGCTGCCGGAAAGAGCAGGACGACCTGAATTTCGAAAGCGAGTTCAAAAGGGAGCAGCTGACAGAAATTTCAGTTTTTCGGAGTCCTGTGGAGCCGGTTCCTGATAACGCGAGTTGCGTGGCTATCCATGACGGAAACTGCAAAATTCCCGGAACCCTAAAAAAATAAAAGCGGGTCAGGCCTTGTGAGCCCACCCGCCTGAGACTTTCTGTGACTGAAGGCGCCAGGCTCAGTAGCGCTCTCTTCTCATAGGCCTCTCCTCGCGGGGCCTTGCCTCATTGACCTTTATTGTACGACCCTTGAAGTCCTTGTCGTTCATTGCCTCGATGGCTTCACGGGCTTCGGGATCGTTCGGCATGTCGACAAATCCGAAACCTTTGGAGCGGCCTGAAAATTTGTCAGTGATGATGTTGGCGCTTTGCACCTGCCCGAATTCAGAAAACTTATCGCGCAAGTCCTCTTCGGAAACGCTGTACGGCAGATTGCCAATGTAAATGTTCATTGTGGGACGGTAGAAACATGTGCTTCGATAGAAAAGAGCCGCTACGGGACAACCAAAGCACCTGTTCCCCCGCAAGCGATCAGCCAACCACTGGCTAATTAATTCCTAATTTACCTTAATAAACAATTGTTTTCAAAAAGAAAAACGTTAACACACATCATAAATACTCGCAAAATTCGCCTGATGTGCTTACTTTTTTTTGATTTCCCGCCTCTTTCAACTACCCTTTTTTCCTGAAATCGCGGCCATTATCGGCCAGTAAAGTTTCAGAAATGTTGTTATTGAGCGCTTTTTTCTACCAGATCGTAATAAAGTGACGACAAGATTTGCTGGTGCTTAAATATTTAATTATAATCAGCCGGTTCTCATAAATTATTAAGGGCTTTAAAACTGATTTAAACGAGAAAGGCATGAGGAAAAAAGTTGGTGCTTCGCTGCTGATTTGTGTCGCAGCGCTGATGGTTCACAGTACCGGATGGGCGGCCCAGACGATGGTGGCCGATACCGGCACGACCTCCTGGATGCTGACTTCGACGGCACTTGTGCTGCTTATGGTGCCTGGGCTTGCCATGTTTTATGGTGGGCTTGTCAGGACAAAAAATGTTATCGGTACCATGATGCACAGTTTTGCCGCCATGGTTATTATCGGCGTTATCTGGCCGAGTGTCGGTTATGCCCTGAGTTTCGGCCCCGGTATCCTGGGCGGTCTCGTTGGATGGGACAGCAACTACTTTATGCTTCAGGGTATAGATGACAAGATCATGGAGAGCCAGATCCCTGAGTATGTATTTGCCATGTTCCAGGGTAAATTCGCCATCATAACGCCAGCCCTGATCGCCGGGGCATTTGCGGAACGGGTCAACTTCAAGGGTTATCTGCTTTTTATCGCGCTCTGGAGCATTCTTGTCTATTCTCCGATCTGCCACTGGGTATGGGCTTCCGACGGCTATCTGTTCAACCTTGGCCCGATGGGTGCGATCGATTTCGCTGGTGGCACGGTCGTTCATATCTCTTCAGGTGTGACTGCGCTGGTCGCCGCCCTGTTCCTTGGTGCCCGCCGTGGATATCCGAGGAATGTGATGCATCCGAACAATCTGGTCATGACACTTATGGGGGCCGGCCTGCTCTGGGTAGGATGGTTTGGTTTCAATGCCGGCAGTGCCGTGGCGAGCAATCTGGCGACGGCAAGAGCCCTTACCGTAACCCAGATGGCTGCTGCTGCCGGGGCATTCACCTGGATGCTCATCGAAATCATTCATCATGACAAAGCGACCAGCCTTGGTGTGGCATCGGGTATTCTTGCCGGTTTGGTGGCCATCACGCCCGCGGCTGGAGTTGTGCATCCTTACGGGGCGTTCGCGCTGGGCGCTATTGCTGCGGTGGTCTGTTATGTTGCCATCATGCTCAAAAACAGGCTCGGATACGATGACAGCCTCGATGCTTTCGGTGTTCATGGTGTTGGTGGAATTGTCGGGGCTCTGGCGCTCACTTTTTTCATCAGGCATTCATGGATGGCCGAGGCTGCCAGCAAAACGGCAACCAAAACCTGGAGCGTATGGGAACAGCTTGGTATACAGGCGACGGCCGTCGGTCTTACCGTGGTCTATGCCGGGGTTGTTTCGCTGATTCTGCTCTTCATCGTAGAGAAAACCGTAGGGCTTCGCATCAGCGAGAACGATGAAATGTCCGGTCTCGACCACAGTATGCATGGTGAGCAGGGCTATGGTCTTATCAATCCCAATTAAACTGTCAAACCATGAAACTGATTACCGCAATCATTCCTCCGGACAGGCTCGATCATGTGCGCGAAGCTCTGATCCAGTCAGATATAACCAGAATCACCGTCAGCCGTATTACCGGCCATGGCCGCCAGGAGGATATAGAGTTTTACCGCGGTCAGAAAATCGCTCCGAACCTGATTCCGAAAATTCGTCTCGATATTGCCGTGAACAACGAGTTTGTCGATATAACGGTCGATACCATAATCGGGGCGGCCAGACATGGTCAGGGGGAGATCGGAGATGGCAAGATTTTCATCACTTCGCTGGAGCAGTGCATAAGGATCAGAACCAACGAACGCGGAGGGAGCGCCATCTGAACGGAACGGCGTTCAGGTCACAGTTCTGACGGCCTATGGAGTGCCGCACCCGCGGTGGGGTGTGGCATTCCGGTTATCACGGTCTACTCATTGCACACAGCACTGTTTTCTGATGAACAGGATGAACGGGACTTTTTTCACCGTATCCCCTCCCTTTGCCCAGCACTGAGCACTTTCCCTCGGTATCCGGATCGATTATGATGGAAACTGCACCTCATCGTGAACGAAGCGGAATGGCCGCTTTGACTTTTCACTGTTGTATCAGTCTCCAGCCGGGGGTCGTTGTGTCGAGCCATCGCTCGGCATCAGGGTCACCGAGTCGTGCGGCCTGTATGAAATCCTGAAGCGTTCCGGTACTGTCGCCGGTCTTGATACGGGCGATACCTCGATGGAAAAATGCTGCGGCCATTCTCCTGTCGAGGCTCAGGGCCATGGTGAAATCGGGGATGGCCTCAGCATAGCGACCACTCATGTTTTTCACTATGCCCCGGTTGAAGTAGCCGACAGCCTGAAACAAGGGTTCTCCGAGGTCGATAACCATCGTGTAATCAGAGATCGCTCTCTGGAACTGGCGCAGTTTCTGCCATGCGGCAGCCCGCATCTGGTAGGCCAAGACGTAGCGGCTGTCGTTGTCTATGGCTTTAGAGTACAGGCGGACAGCCTCTTTGAGATCGCCGGCCTGGTGCATGGAGAGCGCTTCATTGTAATAGCTCTCTGAAGATTTTGCTGCACATGGGGCGCCCAGCAAGGTGATTGCTGCCGAGGCAATCACGAATAAGGTCGTCAGACGCTTCATGGGGCCGAGGATCGGATGAAATTGGATTCGTGCGGTTTTGCAGCGAACTGGAGGCTTCTGAATAAAAATACCGATCATGGTTCAAAAAATTAAACGGAAAGTCAGTACCTTGAACATAAGTAATACCTGTTGGCGGCTTTTTCGTTCTGCTCCGCAGGTGCCGACTATGGTCCGCAGCACTCAATCCGAAATCAACAGGGCTTGAATGTTTCGCATAAGTCTTGAAGAATTCGAAGGCCCCCTCGACCTTCTTCTGTTTTTCATCAGGCGTGACGAGCTTGACATTTACAATATTCCGGTCTCGAAAATCACAAGCGATTTTATCGCTTATATCAGCGCCATGCAGCGCCTGAACCTCGAAGTTGCTGCCGAGTTCATCTATATGGCGTCGATGCTCATGAGTATCAAGGCCAGGATGCTTCTGCCCAGTCAGGAGGCAGAGCGTGATGATGATGGCGAGTTCGATCCGAGAACCGAGCTGGTGCAGCGGCTTCTTGAGTATAAAAGGATCAAGGAGGGGGCCTCGGAGCTTGAACTGATGGCGATCGACAGGGAGAAGATGTTTCCCCGCAGGTATTTCGAGGAGCTTGAGCCCCTGATAATCGATGAAATGGACGAGCCGCTCAACCGGCCGTCCCTCTATCATCTCATGCTGGCCTGGCAGTCGGTGATCGACAACATGCCCAGGCCGGGAACCCAGAACGTTACCGATGCTCCGGTGACGATCGAAGAGCAGAGCGCCATGATCATGGCGCGCCTCGGAGAGCGGGTACAGGTGCCGTTCAGCTCTCTTTTCGATGAATTCCGTGAAGCGATCGTGCTGGTGGTGACTTTTCTTGCCGTGCTCGAACTTTGTCGTAACCGCAAAATCTCTGTCATCGTCAAAGATGGCGTCAATGATTTCTGGATTTCACAGAGAGACTACACCGATTAACCTCTTAACCCATAAGCTCATGCCTGAAATTGCGCCGTTCAAGGGGATCGTTTACGGCCCCGATCTCGCAGGGGATGCCGCCCGGCTGATCTGTCCGCCGTACGACGCCATTCCGCCCGCCATGCAGCAGGAACTGTACGGGAGTTCCGACTACAACGCCATCCGGCTGGAGCTGCCCGCAGAGGCAGACCCCTATGCCGCATCGGCGGCCCAACTTCGTGAGTGGCTGGCCGCGGGCGTTCTCGTCCGTGACGACGAACCGGCGTTGTATCCCTGTTTCCAGACCTTTAAGGATGAGCATGGCGTTACCCATACCCGGAAAGGAGTGTTCGCCGCGCTCCGGCTTTACGATTTTGCGGAGCAGGAGGTGCTGCCGCACGAGCGCACGCTGTCGGGGCCGAAGGCTGATCGTCTGAAGATGTTCCGGGAGACCGGCGCGAATATCAGCAGCATATTCGGCCTCTATGCCGATCCCGCACGAAGTGCCGACAACGCCATCGAAGAGTTCGTCACGCAGCATGAACCGTTCATCGACGCCACCTTCCAGGGGGTGCGCAACCGGTTGTGGCGGGTGACCGATCCTGAGCTGATCGCCGCCGTGCAGTCGGTGCTTGCCGGGCTGAAGGTCTATATCGCCGATGGCCATCACCGCTACGAGACCGGCATCGCTTACCGCAACGAGCGGGCAGCGGCGAACCCCGACCACACGGGGTGCGAGCCTTATAACTATATCATGGCCTATCTGACCAACATTTACGACGAAGGCCTCCTGATTCTGCCGATTCACCGGCTGGTGCACGGCTTGCCGTCGTTTGACGCAGAGTGCTTCATCAAGAGCCTCGACAAGCATTTCACCGTCTGGGAGCTGCCGGGTCACAAGGCGCTCGACGAGTTTCTCGCAGGATGCTCGAAGTGCATCTCCTACGGTATCGTCCTGCCGGGGGTGACGCTTGGCATCACGCTCGACTGCAAGCCGGAAGAGGCGCTCTCCACGCCGGTGCCTGAGGTCATGCGGCAGCTCGGCGTTGTGTTGTTGCACGATCTGGTGTTCGGCCAGATTCTCGGCATCACGGCAGAGGCAACCAGCAAGGAGAGCAATCTTGTCTATGTGAAGAACGAGCAGGAGGTGTTCGATGCGGTTGCCAGCGGCAAGGCTCAGATGGGGGTCGTGATGAAGCCCACGCGAGTCGGCCAGGTGGTCGATGTCGCCGCTTCCGGTGAGGTCATGCCGCAGAAGTCCACCTGGTTCTACCCGAAGGTCATGACCGGTATGGTCTTTCATTCCCTGGAGAAAGAGGCATGAAGGGTGAGTTCCTGTCGGGTTCGGCTGCTGAAACCCGTGAATATGCCCGGAGGTTCGCCTCCGGGTTGAACATGGGGGATGTGGTCTGCCTGAGCGGTCAGCTTGGAGCCGGTAAAACCGAGTTCATGAGGGGAATTGCCGAAGTGTTCGGCTGTGATGAGCAGCTTTCCAGCCCGACCTTTTCGCTGATGAACATTTATGAGGGGGTATTGCGAGGTCGGCCTGTCGAGCTGCATCATTTCGATCTTTACCGGATCGAATCTGAAAAGGAGCTTGATGCTGCCGGGTTTGACGACTATCTTTCGGGGCCTTTTCTGTCGGTTGTCGAGTGGGGCGAGCGCTTTGCGTCGCTCAGCTGCCGCTACACCCGCCGGGTGCAACTGGACATTGTCGGCGATGAGCAGCGGAAAATCGTCATCAGTTGAGTTTCCCTGAATTGAGCTTTTGGTTATCATGCTGCACATCATCCAGGCTTTTTCCGTGTCAGGTCAGTAAGATCATGGAACAGCAGACATTGGTTTCGACCCCTTTAGTGATTTCGATACAATTCATAAAGATACTGTTTCTATCAATCACACGACTGGCTGATTCAGCCGCCAGACAGTAAACCCATGAAGATTCTTGCCATAGAGTGTACCCACGGTTTTGTCAGTGTTGCGGTCAGCAGCGGAGATCGCGTGGTGGAGCATCGACTTGCCGAGTGGCAGAAAACCGCCGAGTTGCTTGTGCCACTTGTCATAAAGGTCATGGGTGAGGCGGGATTGCCGTTGACAGAGATCGATGGTATTGCCGTTTCTTCCGGTCCCGGTTCGTTCACCGCATTGCGTATCGGCATGTCTGTGGCCAAGGGCATCGCATTCGGCGCAAAGCTGCCGCTCGTGCCGGTTCCGACCTTGCTCGCCATGGCTGAGGCGGTCATGGCGCACAACGAAGCCGTGCGCATCGTTCCGGTGATTCCGTCGAGGGCGGGAGAATATTTTTATGCGATTTACGAGCGTGACGGAGGGGTGCTTTCGGAGATCGAGAGTTCCCGGTGCATGGGTTCCGAGCTTGCCGGACGGATATCTCCGCTTTCCGGTGGCATGGTCATTGCGGGACGCTCTGTTGGCGAGCTTGCGGATCAGGTGCCGGCACTCGCACCATACGTAATCGAGACGGCTTTTTTCAGTGCGGCTTCCCTGTTCCGGTATGCCGGAATAGCTGTTTCGGATGGTTCCTTCGGGACGGCAGCCGGGACGGTTCCCGATTATCGTCAGACCTTCGTGACGGGTCGGAAGCCCTCCTGATGCTCAACGCCGGCGGCATTTAAAGGGGGCGATGTACAGGCATAAATAAAGGTGCGCAATAGAGCATTATTACCTTATATTGAGTCGCGGGAACGCATCCCGCCCGATGGATTTTTTATCATTAAAACGGATACCTATGTCCCGTTCGGAACCTGTGGCCTCTTCAGGGATTGAAGCCCGTGAAGTGGCGATGAGTGAGTTGCTTGCCAGGAGAGTTGCGGAGTTGTCGCTTGAAAAGAAGGGTGAAAATGTCAAAATTCTTGATGTCCGCGGACTGACAAGCGTAACCGATTTTTTTGTGATTATCACTGCCGACTCGGAGCGTAAAGCGAAGGCGGTAACCGATTATATCGTCGATGAGATCAGGGAAGAGGGCGAGCGCCCGATGCATATCGAAGGGCTCGATTCCCTGCACTGGGTGCTTATCGATTATGTCGATGTTGTCGTGCATATTTTCCAGCCGGATGAACGCCGGTTCTATGACCTTGAGTCTCTGTGGTCCGATGCTGTTGTGACCACGGTTACCGCACCTGAACTTTCGGAGGAGCAGGAGTTTCCGGAAAGCTGACCTTCCGTCTCGGGGTGCTCTCCGGAGCTTTATGTTTTATAAGCTATTTCATACATTACGCCATTCAATCAAGGGTAAAACAAAGTCAGGATATCGATTATGCAGCGCGAGAAAATATTGCCGATCAGCATTGAAGAGGAAATGCGGGATTCCTATCTCGATTATTCAATGTCGGTCATTGTCAGTCGTGCGCTCCCCGATGTTCGTGACGGTCTGAAGCCGGTGCACCGCCGTGTGCTTTACGGTATGCACGAGCTGGGTTTGCAGGCGGGTAAACCGCACAAGAAATCGGCCCGTATTGTCGGTGAAGTGCTCGGCAAGTACCATCCGCACGGCGATACCGCAGTTTACGACAGTCTGGTGCGTATGGTGCAGGACTTTTCGTTGCGCTATCCGCTGATCGATGGTCAGGGCAACTTCGGTTCGGTTGATGGCGACTCGCCTGCGGCCATGCGTTATACCGAGGTGCGCATGAAAGCTATCGCGGGTGAGATGCTCAAGGATCTCGACAAGGAGACGGTTGATTTTTCCCTCAACTTTGATGATTCCCTCGAAGAGCCGACAGTGCTTCCTTCGGCAATTCCGAACCTGCTGGTCAATGGTGCTTCTGGTATCGCCGTCGGCATGGCGACCAACATCCCGCCTCACAACATGCGCGAGGTGGTCAGCGGCCTGATCGCGCTTATCGAAAATCCGGAGGTCGAGATCGGCGATCTGATGAAGCATGTCACGGCGCCTGACTTCCCTACCGGCGGGATCATCTATGGCTACGAGGGCGTCAGGCAGGCCTATCTTACCGGACGAGGAAAGGTGGTCATCCGGGCCAGAGCGCTGGTTGAAGTGACTCAGAAGAACGGTCGTGAATCAATCATCGTCACCGAGCTTCCCTACCAGGTCAACAAGGTCAGGCTGATCGAGAAGATCGTCGAGCTGGTACACGACAAGAAGGTCGAGGGTATCGCCGATATACGCGACGAGTCCGACCGTGAGGGCATGCGCCTCGTGATCGAACTGAAGCGCGACGCCGTTGCCAAGGTGGTGCTGAACAATCTGTACAAGCACACCCCGATGCAGGATACCTTCGGTGTGATCATGCTGGCGCTGGTCGATGGCGTGCCGAGAGTGCTGAATCTCAAGGAGATGATGCAGTATTACATCCGGCACCGTAACGAGATCGTGCTGCGACGCACCCAGCATGATCTGAGAGCCGCCGAAAAACGTGCCCATATCCTTGAAGGCCTCAAAATCTGCCTCGACAATCTCGACGAGGTGATATCCACCATCCGCCAGTCTCCCGATACAGCCACCGCCCAGAGCCGTCTTGTCGAACGCTTCGCTCTTTCAGAAGTACAGGCCAAAGCCATTCTCGAAATGCGTTTGCAGCGCCTGACCGGCATGGAGCGCCAGAAGATCGACGACGAATACCGAGAGACCCTTGCTCTCATTGAAGAGCTGAAGTCGATTCTGGAAAGTCCGGCCAAACAGATGGATATCATCAAGACCGAGCTTCTGAAAGTCAGCGAAGTGTATGGCGACGAGCGCCGCACCGAGCTTCGCCCGCATGAAGGTGACTTTTCGATCGAGGATATGATCGCCCAGGAGGATGTGGTCATCACCATCACCCACGATGGGTTCATCAAGCGCTTTCCTGTTTCGGGCTATCGACGTCAGAATCGTGGCGGGCGCGGCGTGGCGGGCGCGCAGGCGAAGAACGAGGATTTCATCGAGCACATGTTCATCGCTTCCACGCACAATTATATCCTGTTCTTCACCACGACAGGGCGCTGCTACTGGCTAAAGGTCTACGAGATTCCTGAGGCTGGCCGGGCTGCAAGAGGGCGCTCGCTGGCCAACATCATGGAGTTGCCGCCTGGCGAAAAGATCAGGACCTATATCAACATCAGGAACTTCGACGATCCGCATTTCATCATCATGGCTACGGCCAAAGGGATCGTCAAGAAAACCGATCTTGTACAGTACTCCAATCCGCGTCGTACCGGCATTGCCGCGATTCTGATAGAAGAGGGGGATGAACTGATAGATGCTCGCCTGACCGATGGTGATCACCAGATTATCCTTGCCAAAAGCTCGGGTTACGCCGTCCGGTTCCCTGAGTCAGAGGTTCGCCCGCAAGGCCGCAATACGGTTGGCGTCAGGGGCATAACGCTCGACGACGAAGAACGTTGCATCTCGATGGTCACCGCCAAGCGCAACGATACCTCCCTGCTTGCAGTCACGGACAACGGCTACGGCAAACGCAGCAAGGTCGAGGATTACCGGATGACCAAGCGTGGTGCGCGGGGTGTTATTACCATCAAGGCTCATGAAAAGATCGGCAATCTTGTCGGTTTGCTCGATGTCAACGATGAGGATGATCTGATCATCATTACCGTGAACGGCATCGTCATTCGTCAGCATGTTTCGGATATCAGGGTTCTTGGCAGGAACACGTCAGGAGTCCGCCTCATCAGGCTCGATGCCGGCGACAGGATTTCTGCGACGGCCAGGGTGCCCAAGAGCGATGACGATACGGCGACCGAGCCGCTCGGTGATAGTGAGGATGGTCAGATTGATCTGTTCTGAATATCGTTGTCGGAATGAATATTGTTAACGGAGGTATGGCTCCGGAATGGAATTTGACGGTTATCATTTAATCATTATCTGAACGTATGGCTCGCCCGAAGAATGTAAAGCATATTTTTGTGACCGGCGGCGTGATCTCTTCTCTCGGAAAGGGTATCCTGTCCGCTTCTCTCGGACTCCTGCTCAAATCCCGCGGTTTGCGTGTGGCAATCCAGAAGTATGACCCGTATATCAATGTCGATCCGGGCACAATGTCTCCCTACCAGCATGGTGAAGTTTACGTGACTGATGACGGGGCGGAGACGGATCTCGACCTCGGTCATTACGAGCGGTTCCTTGACGAGCCTACCTCGCAGGCATCCAACCTGACGATGGGGCGCGTTTACAAGTCAGTCATCGACAAGGAGCGTCGCGGAGAATATCTCGGAGGTACGGTGCAGGTTGTGCCTCATGTCATCGACGAGATCAAGGAGAAGATGGGCGACCTGGCCAAAAACGGCAGCCTGGATGTGCTCATCACCGAAATCGGTGGCACAATAGGCGATATCGAATCTCTTCCTTTTCTCGAAGCGATGCGTCAGCTCAAACTCGAACTTGGCGAACACAATCTGCTGAACATCCACCTCACCTTCGTGCCCTATATCAAGGCGGCAAGCGAGCTGAAGACCAAGCCGACCCAGCACAGCGTCAAAATGCTGCTTGAAACCGGTATTCAGCCGGATATCCTTGTGTGCAGGAGTGAAAAGCCTCTGTCAAGGGAGATCAAGAACAAGGTCGGCCACTTCTGTAACGTGCACGAACAGGATGTCATAGGCCTGAACGACTGTGATACGATCTATGAAGTGCCGCTCATACTGCTCAAGGAGCAGCTCGACCTGCGCGTCATGAAAAAGCTCGGTCTGAAGAAATATCGCGAACCGAACCTCGAATACTGGCGCAGCTTCTGTGAAAAGGTGAAACATCCGAAGGATGGCGAGATCACCATCGGCATCTGTGGCAAGTACACCGAATATCCGGATGCTTACAAATCCATTCTCGAGTCGTTTGTTCACGCAGGGGCCAGCAATGACGTGAAGGTATCGGTTAAACTGATCAGGGCAGAGGATGCCGAAAACCCGAAATTCGATATTGCCGGAGTGTTCGATGGGCTCAGCGGTCTGCTTGTTGCTCCCGGTTTCGGTGACCGTGGCATAGAGGGAAAGGTTCAGTTTGTCAGATACGCCCGTGAGAAGAATATTCCGTTTTTCGGGATTTGCCTTGGTATGCAGTGTGCAACGATTGAGTATGCCCGTAACGTCTGCGGTCTGCCTGAGGCCAACTCTACCGAATTCAACAAAAGGACGCGCTTCCCGGTGATCGATCTGATGGAACATCAGAAGAAAGTCAAGGAGAAGGGCGGCACCATGCGCCTCGGCAGCTATCCCTGTATTCTCAGGGAGGGATCGAAAGCTCATGAGGTGTACAGAAAATTCCTCATTAACGAGCGCCATCGCCACCGTTACGAATTCAACAACCAGTTCAGAAAGCTTCTTGAAGAAAAAGGGATGATATTCTCCGGAACATCTCCGAATGGCGATCTTGTCGAGATTGTGGAGCTGAAGGATCATCGCTGGTTCGTGGCCGTGCAGTTCCATCCCGAGCTGAAATCGAGAGTGCAGAAGGTCCATCCGCTTTTTGACGGTTTTGTTCATGCAGCCAAAGAGTACTCCCAGGGCAAGCGACAACTCTCGCTTGAGGTTGAAATGCCGCGGCTGAGCGCCTCGGAGATGGAGTGACAATTCCAGAGAAGACGTGTTGCCAGAAGGAGCGCGGAAGCGCTCCTTCTGCGTTTAAGGGAGGACGGACACGGACGGGGGCGGGGAAGAGCTGTTCTGCGGTGTCCGTGTTCGTCCCTGTTCGTCCGTGAGTGTCCGTGCCAGTCCGTGATTCTTCCTCGTTTTTTTTCTTTTTTTAAAGATTT
>Ga0172375_10002358_pt1 | contig 29529 bp, 23 predicted proteins | sample LakKiv1m_FD_114537 | JGI IMG/M metagenome (GOLD analysis project Ga0172375, IMG submission 114537) | Freshwater microbial communities from Kabuno Bay, South-Kivu, Congo - kab_092012_11.1m | ecosystem: Environmental > Aquatic > Freshwater > Lake | place: Democratic Republic of the Congo... | reverse complement strand
GGAATCCAGCTTTAATCGCAGCGCCAAGACTGGACTCCGGCTTTCGCCGGAGTGACAAGATTGTGTTATCGCACAACGATAACTGTCAATCGTCAATCTTTAATCGACTTTACCCACACGATACAGCGAAGAGCCACTTTTGGGGACTGGTTAATTAGAAATTCCTGATATTCCTGATTCCAACTGCAATCATCTTCCACCAGCTGGCGTGAATCTCATTTTTTAGTCTTATCAAAGTTGAAAATAAAAATAGTACAACAAATATTCTATAAAGCTTAAAATGAACTATTTTTTTAATCAAAGGAATCGTCCACTTATATTTAACTCCGTAATAGAATAACTTATGCAGACAGTTAATTTTTTCGATCTCCGGCTGAACTAACTGACTTTTGGTAAAAACCGATCCCCTGTAATTGATGGAGGTAAATTCATCTTTGATGTAACCCTTTTCCTGAGCTATCTTGAAAGTCCTGGTGCCGGCTTGAGGCTGATATAAAGCGCACCAGGGAATGTCGATTTTTGCCTTGGCATTGGCTTCCATCGTATCGAATGCCTCCGTTAAAGTTTCCGTGGGGCTGCCCATAAAATTATAAACTTTCATTCTAATGCCATATTTATGCGCAATATCGGCAGTTTGATAAAATCTCTCATTAGTGAAATGTTTTCCCAGAATTTCTTTACGAACGCGGGGATTGCCTGATTCCAAACCAATCATTACCACATCGCATCCCGCTGTTTTAAGCAATCTGGCGATATCTTCGTTCATCATCTGGACATGAGCCTGACAGGCAAAGGGCAATCCCACTTCTTTTCGATAAAGCGGAGTGAATTCTTCCAGCCACTCAACATTGAAAGTGAAAATATCGTCATTGAAAGTGACATGCTCAAGCGGGTAATCTTTCTTACAGCGGGCAACTTCCTCCACTATCAATTCCGGCGCCCGGCGGCGGACTTTGTTCTTCCCCTTAAGGTCATACATTTCATTAAGGTTGACATTGAAACAGAAATAACAGGCGAACGGACAGCCGCGTCCGCTCATAAACTGCTTGCCCGGAATATCGCGCAGATATTTATACTTGTAGTAAATTGAACGGTCGGGAATGGGATAATTGTTCAGGTTGGTTTCGAGAGCGCCGGGGGGATTCCGGATGATCTCACCCTCCTGCTTAAACCATACACCGGGGGTACGCGCATAGTCCCCGCCCTGGTCGTAAGCGTCAAGAAATTCCGTTAAAGGCTTTTCACCCTCGCCTCGGATCAACACATCGACTTCGTCGCGTTCGATGCAGCCGGAATAATGGGTAGCGAACGGTCCGCCGAATATAGTCCCTACCCCTAACCGTTCCTTCACTTCCCGCGCTAAAGCGAAATCGCCATGCTGTAAGGTTAAGATGGAAGAGAATCCCACCCAGTCAGGATGGAAATCCTTGACCTTTTCCCAGAAATGCTTTTTTTCCTCGCGTTTGATTAAAACATCGATCCGATGGCCTTTTGATTTGATATAAGCTGCAAGCGCCATTACTCCGGTATATTCAAAAGGCGAGTCGTGGAGGATTAGAATAGATGCCATTTTAGCCCCAAAATGGAGGATATTCTAAATTTGCTGGCTCGCCAAAAATAGTAAATCTATGGTGAAGTTAATATATTCTCACAACATAATCAAACTTTTTTGTCATTATTGCTAAAATAGATAGTGTCCGGATATAATTGTTAGGACGCGATTAGAAGTGGCGCAGGGTCCCTGCACCCTGCGCCACTTACCAATTCATTATAGATTTGCTGCAGACTACAGGGAGTCTGCAGCACGCTTAATGTACTATTTGACAATTATATAATGACATCGCCAATTATTTGAACCGCTGATAAAAGCTGATTTAAAGCTGATGACGCTGATTAAAGCAAAAGCAATTTCATCGGTTTATACTACCGATATAACGGATATGTGAATGTAGGGACAGAACACTGTTCTGTCCCTACCTAAACATGCGAAAAAACTTTTTAGTATTAGTATAATTCTTCTTTGCTTTTAGCTTTTTGCTGTGAGCTTTAAGCTGTGAGCTGTGAGCTTTCTTTTATGGGTCTTCGCTATTTTGTGTGGGTAGTTTGAATAATTTGTTTTTAAAATCCCCCTTTAATTCCCCCTTTTAAAAAAGGGGGAAAGTGGGGTTGAGCAGCTGTTTGCTTTTCCCCCCTTTATCCTGAATCAAGTTCAGGACAAGCTTAAAGGGGGGAAGGGGGGATTTCCACCAAAAATACCTACAATACCCTTAATCTGTTTGTCCCTTGTCTACATTAATCCGGGAATTTTTACCCGCACGATTCAGCGAAGAGCCTTAAAAATCTTCCTTACCGCTTCCGTCAAAATCGTCATATCCTGCGGATAGACCGTGCGGAAATCCATCACCACCGCATCGTCTTCGATGCGGGTGAATATGGGGGGATCGTTCTCCCGCAATTTCGCCGCCAAATCGTCCACCGACATCGATTTTGGCCGAAACTTGATCACTTTTGTGGGTATATCCCTCCCCGGCAAAGACCCCGAACCCATCAGGGAAAATCCGTTTTCCATCTGCGCTTCACATTTCCCCCGGATAAATGGTTCGACCTTGCGTAAAAACGCCCGTTCCTGCCGGCCGATTTCTACTGGTTTCCGCGTCAACATCCGCAAAATCGGCAATTTCTGCGATAGAGTCGTTTCCTCCAAATACAACCGTAAAGTCGCTTCCAAAGCGCTGTAGGTCAGTTTCCCGCAGCGGAACGCCCGCACCAGGGGATTTTTCTTAATCTTGTCAATCGCCCATTTCTTGCCAATGATGATGCCGCATTGTGGGCCTCCTAACATCTTATCGCCGGAGAAACAAACTAAATCCGCGCTGTCACGGATGGAATCCTGCACCATCGGCTCCGCCGGCAACCCGTATTTAGTCGTGTCGTACAAACAGCCGGAACCGATATCGTCGGCCATCGCCAATCCCCGGTTATGCGCCATTTCCGCCATTTCTTTCACCGGCACCTCGGAGGTAAATCCGGTGATCAGATAATTTGAAGCGTGCACCCTCAGCAATAGCGAAGTATTTTCCGTAATGGCTTCGAGGTAATCTTTGGGATGCGTTTTGTTGGTGGTGCCCACTTCCACCATCGCTGCGCCGGAACGCTTCATCACATCGGGTATCCTGAACGATCCGCCGATTTCCACCAATTGCCCGCGGGAAACAACTACCTCTTTCCCCGCAGCCATCGTGTTCAATAGCACTACGGTCGCCGCCGCATTGTTGTTTACTACTACAGCGCCTTCCGCGCCGGTCAAAAAGCACAGCAAGTCTTCCGTATGCTTGTAACGGTCACCTCTTTTGCCGGTATCGCGGTCGATGGCCATTGTGCAATATCCGGAAGCTGCCCTCATCACCGCCGCCTTGGCTTCTTCCGCCAGCGGCGCTCTCCCTAAAGCGGTATGCAAAATAATCCCTGCGGCGTTCACCGCCGGATAAACCGAAGGCTTGGCTTTGCGCCGCAATATCCGCCCGGTGTGTTCCGCTAATTTTTCCGCGTCGGCTTCGATTTCCCCGATGTCGCTTTCCTCGGCGTTCAATATCCGCTGGCGTAATGTTTCCAATTCCCGCCGCACGATTTCATTGCCGTATAATTGCGCTAGTCCCGGCAAGGCTTCTTTCACCGCCGGGATATTGAGCAGTTTGGGCATACCGATCAAACTGTTCAATAATTCTTTCTTTTTTTCCGATAAGTCCATATGGGTGTTTGATATTGGGTGTTGGGTGTTGGGTGTTAGGAAAAGCAAAGGCGATTCACAGCAGATTAAACGGATTACACGGATTATTGCTAATATTTATCCCCTTTATCCCTTTCATCCCTGTTAATAATGCTTTTGCTTCTAACTCAACACTCAAAATTCAAAACAATTAAAGATACTTGTTCTTCAGCGCCTGCAGTATTTCCCCGAAATGCGGCGGACTGCCCGGCACACGGATAATCTTATCACCTTCCCTGTAGATCCCCGCCGCAGCATCCCCAATTAACCATAAATCACCTTCCCATTCCGTTAAAGGCTGATAAAAATCCCCCGGCGCGCCTAAGACAAAAGTGTTCTTCGGCAATTTTTCCAATTCGCCCGCATAGTGCAAACGGTCCAATGCGTGCCGTAAACTGGACATAGCGCCAATATCCGCTCCCAATTCATACACTTCGCAATTGGAGTAAGCCCCCATCGAACTGACCACCGCCCGCTTGAAATAACGCCGCCCCTTCTCTATCGGCGTCCCTAAAAGTTCCATATCCGCCAAGTCGATAGGACCAAATCTTTTTTGGTAAGCAATTCGGTTAGTCGCCAATTCCTGCGGGGCTATTCCCATAGCTTCGCATCCCACAGCGTCCACCGCCAGCGGATTTTCCCCCATTATGATGGTATTGAAATCCTTGACTACTTCCCCGCAAATGGGAGCTTGTCCTTCTAATCCCCAAATTCCTTCCAACACCGTCAAATCCGGGGTGAACCGCTGCATAATTTCCACCACCTTTAAATTCACATCCTGCCGGTGGAAAGTCATCCGCTGTTTGTCGCTTAGCAGTCCGTATAAATTCTTGATTCCCAAAGACGCCACTACATGCATATGAGTTTTGATTTTCGCCAGATTGATGAACACTTCGAATTCCAACATTTTGCGGGGAACTGTCATCCGGCGGAACAATTTTGCGCCGGGCAGTTCGATTTCCACCTGTTCGTAATCATCATAAAAAAAGGGCTTCAGCCCGTAACGCTCCCATTTTTCCGCCCCCGGGATATCCCTTATTGCGTCTTTAAAACTTAATCCTACTCCCGGATTGTCGCCCATCCATACTTCCTTTGCCCCGGCGTCCTGCAATATCATTCCCAGAGCAATTACCGCCCGCGGATCGCTGCACACCGCCGGATTGAAGCGATAATTCGGCCGCACGAAATTCGGCTTCAGCCAGACGCTTTTTCCCCTTATCATCTTCTCCAAAGCAAACGGCGAAAATGCCTCCTCCAGCATTCCCCGGACGATTTTCAGGCTTACATCAGAAAATTCCGCCGGGCTTTCCGGGATATGGTCTCGGTGGGATATGTAAATCTTGGGTTTAGTCATTGGCAGCTTAAAAAATTCACAGTGAATTAAGTGATGAAGTAATAATTATTTAATTACTGTGAATATAAAGAGTGGTGCCGACTCTCTGTAGTCGACACCAAATCCCTGTAAATTAGAGACAAAAGTAAAAGCGCAGGATTCCCGCTTTCGCGGGAATGACAGTTTCGGGGCGTTTTCGGACAGACTGTTTCGCAGGAATGGCATCATGGAGTATTTCAGGAAAATAGTACCGTGCTTTTTATTTTCACTATTCCCTAATCCCTGCTTTTTACTTGCTGCTTGTTACTTGTTACTTGTCACTTGCTACTTCTGTCAAAGAGTGGTGTCGACTCTCTGTAGTCGACACCAAATCCCTGTAAATTAGAGACAAAAGTAAAAGCGCAGGATTCCCGCTTGCGCGGGAATGAAAGTTTCGGGGTGTTTTCGGACAGACTGTTTCGCAGGAATGGCATCATGGAGTATTTCAGGAAAATAGTACCGTGCTTTTTATTTTCACTATTCCCTAATCCCTGCTTTTTACTTGCTGCTTGTTACTTGTCACTTGCTACTTCTGTCAATAGATTATCGCCATCGCCGTCACCACCCATAATCCAATCGCCGCCATCAAAGGCAAATCGTTCAACAGCACTTCTTCCGGCTTGCCGCCCATATTCTTCTGATACACTAAATACAGATAGCGGAAAATCCCGTATAATACGAACGGTGCGGTCAAGATCAATCGATGAGTATGGAACTTTTCAATAGTGGTCTGATCCACCGTATATAAAATGTAGGAAATCAAAGTCAACGCAGTCACAATCGCTATCATCTGGTCTAAAAATTTATCGCCGTATTCTTCCAAAATTTTGCGGTGGCCTTTCGCGTTATCGCCCAGCAGCACTACTTCATGCCGTCTTTTGGCGATCACCAAAAACAGCGCCAAACTGGTGGTGCAGACCAGCAGCCAGGAGGAAATCATCACTCCGACCGCCACTGCCCCCGCCACCGCCCTCAGCACGAATCCCGCCGCTATCACCATCATATCCACAATCACTATATGTTTCAGCCGGAGGGAATACATTATCATCATCAGGAAATAAGCTCCCGCTACGATTAAATACTGCCCTCCGATATACATCGCCAATCCTATTCCCGCCGCCGCCATCACCGCGAAATAAACGCTCGCAGTTTTCAGCCCGATTTTTCCGCTGGCGATGGGACGATAGCATTTTACCGGGTGCAGTCTATCCGTTTCCACATCTTTAAGGTCGTTTAGCAAATAGACGCTGGCTGACAACAGACAGAAATCGAGGAAAGCCAATACCGACCGCAATACCGCTTCCCCGTTGAAAAACCGGTGCGCAAAAATTATCCCCGCAAACAGTATCAGATTTTTCGTCCACTGCCGGGGACGGATGGCGGATATATAATATTTGAGCATAGTCGTTAGCTGGGTTCTGAGTGTTGGGTGCTGGGCGTTGGAAAAAGCGAAAAATTCATAGTAAATTAAGTAATATTCTGTTTAATTACTTCATTACTGTGAATAATCTCTGTTTTTTATCTGCTTAATCCGTTTAATCTGTTGTGAATCGCTTTTCGCTCTTCCCTATTCCCTGTTTTCAAACACTGTTTTCCCACCTACTATAGTAATTAATACCTTCGTATCCAAAATCTGTTCCTTAGGAATGGTGAAAATATCCCGGTCGATAACCGTAAAATCCGCCCGCATCCCTTCTTTTATCATACCGATGTCGTTTTCCTGGAACTGGGCGTAAGCCGCCCCTTGTGTGAAAGCCCGCACCGCTTCCTCCACCGTCAAACACTGTTCCGGATACCATCCCGCAAGAGGTTCCCCGGCTAAATTTTTCCGGGTTACCGCCGAATAAATCCCTAAAAACGGATCGACTTCTTCCACCGGGAAATCGGAACCGAAGGCCATTTTCGCTCCCGCATTCAATAGACTTGCCCAGGCATAAGCGCCTTTAATCCGTTCCGCGCCTAACCGGTCTTCCGCCCACGGCATATCCGAAGTGGCGTGAGTCGGCTGCATCGAAGCGATTATGCCTGATTCCTTATAGCGGGGAATATCTTCCAAACTTAAAACCTGACTGTGTTCCACCCGCAGACGCGCGTCTTTCACTTCGCAGTCTTCCTGAGCGCGCTGGTAAGCGTTCAATACCGCCCGGCAGGCTTTATCGCCGATGGAATGAGTGCACACCTGAAATCCCGCAGTCAAAGCATCGACCGTTACCTGGTAGATACTATCCTCGCTCGATACTTCAATCCCGGAAGTCCCCGCATCATCGCTATAAGGGCTGAATAATGACGCGCCCCTCGATCCCAACGCTCCGTCGGCGAACATTTTCACCGCCCGCACCGTGAACATCCCGTCGCCGTAATCTTTTATGGGACCTCGGGCGAAATATTCCGCCAATAGGTCCGCGCTGTCCGGCAGCATCCCGTAGACCCGCATTGTCATCGAATCTTCTTCCGCTAAAGATTTATACGCTTCAATGATCCCGGTGGTCACATAGGCGTCGCCGGCCCCTGTCAAACCGTAACGATTGCATTCCTGCATCGCCTTGACTAACCGCCGTTTGATTTCCGCGATGGTCGGTTTAGGTATCTTCTCACGCACCAATTCCACCGCATTGTCCAATAATACCCCGGTCGGTTTGCCCTTTTTATCCCGCAAAATCACCCCGCCTTCGGGATTGGGGGTGTCTTGGGTTATGCCGCACAATTCCAATGCCGTGCGGTTCACCCAGGCGGCGTGCCCGTCCACCCGCGACAGTATCACCGGATTGTCTTCCGTTCCTTTCAAATCTTTCCAATGCGGGAACTGCTTCTCCGCCCACAAATTTTGATCCCAGCCCCGCCCGGAAATCCACTTGTCGCGCGGGCTTTGCTTAACTTTCTCCTTCACCATTTCGATGATAGTTTCCTTATCCCTTCCCCGGAAATTCAAATCGTCCAGAGATTTTCCCAGCGAATGCATGTGGCAATGCGCATCGATCAGCCCCGGCAGGACTACCGCCCCCTTTAAATCGATCGTTTTCCCGCCGGAATAGCGTTTGCCGCCGGCTTCATCCCCCGCGTAAATAATCCTCCCGTCCAAAAACACCACCATCTGCGCCGTGGGATTGTTTTCATCCATCGTGTAAATTGTCCCGTTGCGCAGCGTGGAATATTTCGCCGTTTCGGCGCAGTCGAATCTGGTCATAAACACCACGAACGCCGCCATCACCGCGGCGATGAATAGAAGTTTGAATTGAAATTTGAACAAGATTGCTCCAAAAAGACTTTGGGCTTTAGGAAAAGCAAAGATAAAAGCATCGCCACAGAGACGCAGAGAAAATCAATTATAATTTCTCCGTAATTGGTCTTGATTTTTTCTGTCAACGGCCCTATGTGGGCTGCTTTTTGAACAAGATTGCTCCAAAAAGACTTTGGACTTTAGGCTTTGGGCTTTAGGAAAAGCAAAGATAAAAGCATCGCCACAGAGACGCAGAGAAAATCAATTATAATTTCTCCGTAATTGGTCTTGATTTTTTCTGTCAACGGCCCTATGTGGGCTGCTTATCGTTTAAATTACTCCTCTTTCCTGTTTAATTTCATCATACGCGTCTTGAATTCGTTTGAACCTTTCCTCCGCTATTTTAACATATTTTTCACCTAAATGCGCGACTTTATCCGGGTGATATTGCAATACTAATCTATGGTAAGCCGATTTGATATCCGTATCGCGGTCGCTTTTTTTCACTCCCAAAACGGCATAAGCGCCGGCTTCCGGAGTGAAAGAAACTCCGCCGATAGTAGTTTTATCCCCGGCTTCGAGACCTAATCCCTCGGCAATCTCTTCCAGAACTTCCCGCTCGCTATCGCTTATTTTACTGTCCGACCCAGCGATTTCTCCCAAAATAGCGTATAAATGCAGTCTGACCGCATAACTTAATTCCCGCTTAATCCCTGCGCAAAATCCTTTAAGGTCCACTGTTTGTAAAGCCTGATAATCGAAAATCTTCACCCATTCTTCCGCCGCCTGATAGCCCAGCCGTTCGGTGAAATACCTGCGTACCCGGTAAGCTTCTTTCTCCCCGACCGCGCCATCCGCCTGCGCCACCGCCGCCGCTAATATCGCTAAAGCCCGGCTGAAACTTAGTTCAGCCGCTTGCTGCTCTTTTGCTTTCTTAGACTCTTCCGCCTTAAACTCGTCTTTCCACTTAGTTCTGTTATATTCCGCCTTCCACCATTTCCACCATTTGCGATTTTTTTCGGCGTCTTCCCAATCGCCAATTCCGCTGCCTTTCAAACTATGTTCCAGTTTATCGTCGAATAAAGCGCCTAAAATAAGCCCCAAAATTACATATCCTATTAGGTTTAAGTAATAATTTCTTTCCGGGTAAAAACTGGCGGAATAAATTGCCCGAGATAATCCCACCGAGCCGAATATCATCACTCCGGCTATTTTCCCCGCTATTCGCACTATCAATACCCGGTTAAAATTGGTTGGTGTCCGGCGAAGAAGTCTGATTCCCGCTTTTCACTTATCGTTAATCACTCTTCGCTCGTTTTCTCCATAAAAAGCGTGGTGTCGACTATCGGTAGTCGACACCGACTACCTGTAAATTAGAGACAAAAGTAAAGGCGTTGGATGCTGAAACAAGTTCAGTATGACTATTCACAGGGGATTTTGGATAATGCTAAAATGCTGCCTTTCAGCGTTTTACTTTTTGCTTTTCCCTTTTTACCTGCCTTTTCTTCCAGCTGCTTACCATCATCTCCCACCCCAACGCTGCATACATCGAAAGCAGCGGCATCACCGGCGTCCGGTAACGCGACTGCCCCGCCGGGCCGCCGGAAGTCACGATTAAATAAATTATCAACAGCCAGATTAAAACCTGAAGCCAATCCACCTTTATCCCCTTTATCCCCGCCGCTGCCCAGCGCATTATCCCGCCGTATATAACAAGCAAATAGAGCATCGCTCCGGCTAAAGTGACAAACGCCCAAGGGTACTTACCAAAATTGAACCTTTCCCGCAAGCTGCCTTTTATCCCCAGCATCGGCCAAAATTCATAAGTCCCCGGCCGGAAAATAATCTGCAGTATCCCGTTAATTTCATTTCGGCAAAAGATGCCAAAATTCTGTTTCACTAATTCTTTTCCGTCGCGTTTCCAAATCCTCGACATCTGTTCGAAATTATAATCTTTGGTCTCCGGATGCAATAGTTTATAACCATTGCCCCGGCCGTCCATCCCCAATTTCGCCTGAGCCTCTTCCAATCCGAGGCCGTCCCGCGCCGAAATAATGGCTGCGCCATGCCAGAACAGCAGGTAATACCCGTCGAATGAAGTATAGATTGCTTCGCCCGTGACCTTATAATTCCGGTAAGTCCACCCTCCCACACAGATGGCGAAGGGAACGAAGATCGCTAGCACGGCATTGACTACTCTTTTCCCGCCCCATTTCCGGAAAATCCCCGCTAAAAAAAATACTAATAACAGCGGCGCTATCATATACAATCCCACCGGCCGGAACAAAGTCCCCACTCCGATACACCATCCCACCGCCCATCCCCGCCATCCGCCCTCTTTTCTACGAAAAATCTCCACGCTTAAATAAATCATTACCAACAATATAAAAGTAAATATCGTTTCCGTCAACACTTTCAAACTGTAAGTGAACGACAAAATATCCAGACACAAAAATCCCGCCGCTATTATGCCAATTCTGTCTCCCCAGAGTTTTTTCGCCGTCAAATAAGTCAGTATAATCGTTCCGATACTGAGGAAAATCTGCAGAACCACTACGGGGATAAAACTTACGCCAAACACCGAATATATCAGGACCAAAAGCATGGGCAAGCCCGGCGTCCTGAAAGTCTGAGGGACATCCGGCCTTTCCGGCGAAAACGCAAGTTTCCCGCTTTGTATAAAGGCTAAAGCCGTATCCTGATACCCTTTGGTGTCAGCCCAAGTCAATAACTGCAAATCCCGCGAAGAAGCCGATCCCAATACTAACAACTTGGCAATTAAAGAGAACAGTAAAAAAGCCGCTAAGATGACGCGGTGTTTATCCTTCAGCATCTGAATTGTTCCTTTTCGTTTAAAAATGTAGTGTTGTCCGCCGGTTCAGCTAATTCCGAAAACGCCCCGGAGCTGTCATTCCCGCGAAAGCGGGAATCCAGATAATGCTATTATTACTACACTTACAATCTTTCTTGTAGTGTCAGGCGAGGGCGCCTGACACCACAAAAATAGTGCGAATAACAATCATAACATAAATAAACACAAATTATCATTGTAGGGACGAGGCAGCGCCTCGTCCAAATAGCTTGACGAGCCGTTGGCTCGTCACTACAAATAGAAAAACGAACCACTTTTCTTTTATACGGTTTCTTGAAATAGTTTTCCGATGTAAGGGCAATTCATGAATTGCCCTTATAAAAACATGCGAAAAGACTTTAAAGAACCTGTATAAATAACAATTTTATGAATAATGCTGGCTAAACCCTTAAGAACAGCTATAATATAATATTTTTTCCGCAACTTCAAAATGTTCCTTTGCCGGAAATTAAAAAAAATCGGCGGGTATAAAACCCGCCGCGGTAAAATCCTATACACTAATTGTATTGCTTTTCGAGGTTATAGCACAAATAGAGCGTCATGGCGAAAGCGTGAATTCTCCCGCTCCGGCGGGAGAATGAAGGTTTGTGGCAATCTCCTGTTTCTACAATTGGGGAGATTGCTTCTCCCGGCGGGATCGCAATGACACCTTGGGTGTGTTATATCTTTCCACTGGCGGCCGACGACAGACGATTGAAGACCGCCTTCATCATTGCCGGCGTGGAGCCGCAGCACCCGCCGACAAATTCCACTCCCTCGGCGGCGATTTTCGCCATCCCTTCAGCGAAATCTTCCGCCTTCATCCGGTAAATCACCTCGTCATCGGAAATTTCCGGCTGACCGGCATTGGGCTGGATGATTAACGGCGTTTTGATTGCCGCTTTCAATTCCCGGGCTAAATCCAAGATTTCCACTGGCGTTAAAGTGCAATTCGCTCCGATAATATCAGCTCCAGCTTCCTGCAAAACCGCCGCCGCGTCGACCGCTTTATCCCCCATCACCGTAAAATAGCCCCGGGGAGTTTTATTGTAGGTCATACTCACTCCCACCGGAATTTCCCCGCACACTCGCTTTATCCCCCAAAAAGCCGCTAACGCTTCCCGCAAATCGAAAAAGGTCTCCAGTAAAAATAAATCCGGCGGCTCTTTCAACAAGATACGAGCCTGCCGGATATAGATTTCCTCAACTTGTTGTCTAGCGAATTCTCGGGAATAAAATTGCCCGGTGGGGCCGATATCCGCCGCAGTTAAACACAATCCCGCCGCCGCCTGCTTCGCCAAACGCATCCCCTGCAAATTCGCCTGCTCTTCCAATTCTTCGATTCCCGCTTTCCGCAGCGCGCCGATATTGCCTCCGAAAGTATTGGCGGAAATCACCTGACACCCGGCTTCGATATACGCTGAATGTATCCGCCATAAAAACCGGGGATTTTCCAAATTCTGCGTTATGGTCGATTTACCCGCCGGCATCCCCAGCTTCTGCAATTCCGTCCCCAATCCTCCGTCGAACAGGACCGGAGGTTTCAATCCCAGCCTTTTCCACATTTTCCCGCTCTGTCTTAAGTTTCCCTGTTCGCTATTCGCTAATCGTTAATCGCCGCTTTTTTGCTTTTCACTAATCCCTAATCCCTAAATCCTGCTTTTATCGAACGGCTTCCGGATTAGTCAAGGCGAATGACAGCGCTTCGATTTCAATCGCCATATTTTCATTGCGGATGAAAACACCGTCCGGTACCGACAGCGACACCGGAGCGAAATTCAATATCGCCTTGACCCCGATTTCGGAAGCGGTCAACATATCCACCACTTTCTGCGCCGCATTCGCCGGGACGCATAAGATGGCAATGTCGATGCCGTGGCTTCTTATTTCCCCGCGCAGATTTTTCAAATCCTTGACTTCCAAATCGGCAATCACCATTCCCACCTTGGAAGGATCGTTATCCAGCACGGTCTTGATAATGAATCCCTGCGACCGGAACTGGTCGAAATTGATCAAGGCGCGGCCGATATTGCCCGCCCCGATCACCGCCACATTCCAGCTTTTGTCCAGTCCCAAAATCCGGCCGATATTGCGCTTCAGATCGGTTACATTATACCCCAGCCCTCGGCGCCCGAAAGCGCCGAAAAAGGACAAATCCTTGCGCACCTGAGCCGCAGTCAAATGGTTCTGTTTCGCTAATTCGTCCGATGATAAAGTAGTTATGTGCCGCCGTTCCGCTAAATCCAGCGACCGGAAATAGCGCGACAGCCGCCGCACCGTGGCATAAGAAATCTTTGGCATTATTTTATCCTTTGTGTGTTTATAAAGTCGAAAGAAAGTATCAAGTGCCAAGTATCAAGTATCAAGTGAAAACAAGAACCTGTATTCCCTCTTCCCTGTGAAGGAGCATTTGCTTTTACTAATGCCTAATGCCCAATGCCTATTGCCTCTATTGCCACAAGCTGCCAGCCACCAGCTTTTTTGCCCCTTCATTCCACCCTATCGGCCCCACGCCCGGTAATCTTATCAATCCCTCTGTTTCGACCCCATCGGCGTAACCTCCGCCGGGTCTTTCCACCAAGTGGGGGTAATCCACGGCTTGCAGCATACTGACATCGTTAGCGTTATCCCCAAAAGCCGCGGTTTTCCACTCGCCGCCATAAACATTGCGGTACAATTCCGCCAGCTTCTTCACCGCTTCGCCTTTAGTGCCGAACCCCAAATGATAAAAATAGGAACCGTGAGTGGGATTATAACCTCTTTTCCGCAATTCCTCGAATAATTCGTCTTTCCCCCGGTGGATTATAAAATACACGCAATATCTGCGGTCTTTGCAAGCTTCCGCTTCTTCAAGCGGCATTCCGGTGATTTCCGCAATTCTTTCGCTGGACATATCCCATACCGTTTCCACTTCTGCGCCTGTATTCCGCGCCGCTATCAGCAAAACCGGCAGAATGAACTGTACGCTGCGCCCCAATTCCCACACCGCTTCATTGCCTTCGAATATACATCCTTTCGGCAGTTTGCCCGTTTCGAAAGAGCCGGGCGGAAAATGCGCCGCACCGCCGTTTTCTACTATCAGCGGGTAATTTATCTCCAAAGCTCGGTGGTAGATTTCCGCCTGCCGCCGGGTTTTGGAAGTGGTGATGATCAGCGGAATCCCCCGCTCTTGCAGCATCGCTAAAGCTTCCCCCGCCGCGGAAAAATCATACTTCGCATCCAAAAGCGTATCGTTCAAATCCGTGAATATTATCAGCTTATCCATAGCTCATCATCTTTGTGGCCGTTTGTTTGCATATCAAGAGTGTTCAAGTGAGCAAGTGCTCAAGTGAAAAGCAGCGGCGGTTTTACCTTTATCTTATCCGAACTCCGAATTCCTGCATTTATTCCCGGTATTTCTTCACTTCCTCCGTCAGCCTCGGCACTACTTTGAAAATATCTCCTACGATGCCGTAATCGGCGATTTTAAAGATGGGCGCTTCCGGGTCTTTATTTATGGCTACTATGACTTTGGAACTGCGCATTCCCGCCAGATGCTGAATCGCCCCGGAAATCCCGCAGGCTACATACAATTGCGGATTGACCGTCTTCCCGGTTTGACCGACTTGAAAACTATGGTCGATCCATCCCGCGTCCACCGCCGCTCTGGAAGCTCCGACCACTCCGCCTAACGCATTGGCTAAATCCCGGATGATGGAAAATCCTTCCGCGCCTTTGACCGCCCGTCCGCCGGACACCACAATATCCGCTTCCGTCAAATCTATAGTTCCGGCTTCCTTAGCTTCTATCGCCGTGATTTTCGCTTTCGGCTCTGCGAAATCAGCATCGAAGGCTTCGATTTTACCGGCGCCGGCTTTTTCCACCGCTAAAAATAGTTTCGGCCGCAGTGAAAGCACCGCCGGCTCTTTCTTGAATTCAATCTTGACAAACGCTTTCCCCGCAAACACCGGCCGCACCGCAAAAACTTTGCCGCTTTCCACCAATACTTCGCTGCAGTCCGCCGCCATCCCCACTCCCAGTTTCGCCGCTAAACGCGGCGCTAATTCTTTGCCGGTAGTGGTAGCGCTGAATAAAATCACTTTCGCTCCGGCTTTCGCCGCCATCGCTTTCAATACTTCCGCGTGGATTTCCTGATTGTATTCCGGGTATTTAGCTCCTTCCGCCGATAAAATCAAATCGGCGCCGAATTTGGCTAACTGATTTTGCGCGCCGTCGAATTTAGGGCCTATCAAACCGACGACTAATTCCGTCCCCAGCGCATCGGCGATTTTCCGCCCGGCGGAAACCGCTTCAAATATAGCATTGCGGAATTTTCCCCCGCGGTACTCTCCGTATATGAAAACTGACAATGTAATCTCCTTTATTACTCTTTTTTAATTCTTTATACAAAGTGTCGGACTAAAGTCCGACTTCCCATCGATTAGGAGAACAGACTTTAGTCTGTTCAACAAAAATCCGTAATTTATAAAAGGTAAATCCTTTTTCTTGCTTTTCCTAATGCCCAGTGCCTGCTTTTAACACCCAGCACCCAGCACCCAGCACCCGCTTTTACAGCACCTTCGCTTCTTCCTTGAGCAGTCTCACCAATTCCGGTACCGCTTCTTCGCCTTCGCCGACAATGCGTCCTTGAGGGCGGCTGGGCGGCAGTTTCATTTCCACAATAGATACTCCCAAATCGAAACCTCCGGCGGAAACTTCCTCAATCGGTTTCTTCTTCGCCGCCATAATCCCTTTCAAGGAAGCGTATCTGGGGTCGTTCAAACCTTTTTGCGCGGTGAAAACCGCCGGTAAAGTGGTCTCCACCACTTCCGTCCCCATTTCCGTTTCCCGCCGGGCGGAAGCTTTGTTCCCGGAAATTTCCAGTTTGGTAATCATTGTGACGCAGGGCAGTCCCAGAAATTCCGCCAGCATCGGCCCTACGATGCCGCTTTCATCATCCACCGCTTTCATCCCGGTCAAAATTATATCGAACCCCTTGCCCTTGAGGTTTTCCGCTAAAACTTTTGCGGTGATTGCTTGATCAACACAGGCGCCGCATTTGATTTGGATGGCTTTATCCGCCCCCATCGCCATGGCGGTGCGCAAACCCTTGACACATTCTTCATCCCCCATTGATATTACCGTGACTTCTCCGCCCAGAGCTTCTTTGATTTTCAAAGCTTCTTCAATGGCGTATTCATCGTAAGGATTGATGACAAAAGTCACTCCTTCTTTTTTCAGAGACTTCCCGTCTCCATCGATTTTGACAATAGTTTCCGTATCCGGAACATATTTAATGGCCGCTGCGATATTCAAAGTTTGTTCCTTTATAATTTATGGCTGTAGTTGATACTTTTACGATTAAAATTAAGATAATCCTGTGGAGATAATAAACAAATTTCACTTACTTTGTGATTTTTTTCTTAAATATACACACAAAAAACCTAAATATCAAGTGATTTTTCAGAACTTGATAAAAATTTAATTCAATTTTTACAGCAATCAGAGATACTACTAAATTTTTTAATCAAATCAATAAACAGGTGTACTGTCGATCCTCGGTGATTGACAGCATTCACTTAAAAACAGTAGCATGGTGTTGACTACAGAGAGTCGACACTACGGATTGATTTTTGCAGCAATTAAAACATCTAATCACTTAACCAGGCAAATTTTCCCCAGCAATTGTTTGCCGCCGCTTTCCATTTTAATCAGGTAAATTCCCGAAGCCAGATTGCCGGTGATTTCTCCCCCGATTTTCAACTGATATTGTCCGGCCGAGTAGACTTCATCCGCTAAAACAGCTATTTGCTGTCCTTTAATATTGAATAACTCGATTGCGGCTCTCCCTGCTGCCGGAAGGTTAAATGAAACGATAGTTTCATTATTGAAAGGATTGGGGTAAGCTGGCTGCAGACTATAATCGTTAATCGCCGCCGCCTGCGGATTATTCACTTCCGCCGCCGGATTGAGATAGACATTCACCGTCATAGTGACCGAAGGCCGGTTCGAGGATAATTCCCGGGTGGAAGCGATACCATACCACTTTTCGTAGGTTGGCAACACGATTTCCGCGCCGCCCCCGGCGCTGTGATCCATTATGGATACCGCTTGAAAATCCTCCCCAGCCTCATATGACGCAAAATTCGCTTCATTGGTGATGAAAAAATCCACCCACCCGCCTTCTTTCTTCTTCATAAAATCTTCAAAGCTGAAATACATATCATAAACTGTTTCATAGTTTACGGCAAAATCTACCTCAACTTTATATAAATCCATCGGATTGGGGAAATCCGGCAATGCGCTCGCTTCCACATTATCGGTGTAACCGTTCAAATAATGTTCCCAGTTATAGACCGTTCCACCCACTCCGTTTTCAATCACCAAAGCTTGACCGATGCCCACCGGATAGGAGCCGCAAGGTCCGACCACCTTGATAAAATAATCTTTCTCATCGCCCAGCAAGATAGTGGTCTTGCCTTCGCAATTGGTGGTGCTGTAAGTCGTGGTATAATACCCTCCGCCCCATATCGGCACCGTGCGGATGCGCACTTCCGTTCCATCCGCCGGTTTACCCAGCGAATCATATACGGTTACATTCAAAGTGCAGACTTCCGCGCTGTATTTTTCCGTCACATCCCAAATGTACCCGTCACCGCGGTAATTCCATACCGCCGACAAGGTTTTTCCCCAGCCATTTTCATAGAGCAGCGGATTATTGATATCGCCGCCGTCCCAATGGATCCATTCACCTTCAATTCCTTCCCAGAATTCATTCCACACATGGTCTTCGCAGATGTTACAGGTGCAGGCTGTGGGAATAAGCGCGGTGCGCCCCGCCGCTCCGCGAATGTCCTGATACTCCCCGCAATTCCCGCAATGCAGGACATATATCCGCACCGGCTGAATGGGTCTTTCCGTCCCTGCGCCCCAATGCATCACATTCCCTATCCAAGCGTTGACTGCACCGATAGCGCCGCTGGAACCGCCCGCCGCCCTCGACCATAAAATGTCTACGCCATCGAACATCTCATTCAGATACATATATCCTGAATCGGCGTAAGTCCAGAACCAGCTGCGCCAGAACACTCCGGTAAGCGGATTCGCCGGCTGACCGTTAGCCGGATTGATATAATAGGGTATTTCATCCGATAATTTGGGATGAACGATATACCAGTAATAAATCTCCTTATCGATTTCGAATTCGATAGTATCCCCGGCAGCGTCTACTGAACGATATCTCGCGGTCGACCAATAATCATCATCGCCGGAATCTCCGTAATCCACTATTTCCACATAATCCAGAATGCTGTCGACTTGATAGACAAATTGTGCATTTTCCAATAGCAGCGGCAAAGGCATATATACTTCCAAAACCATCGGCGCAGAATTGGCGATGCAGAAAGCCACTTCATCCACATAGGGGTCCGGCGCATCGAGAATTTCCTGCGCAATGTTATCCGCGGTCGGCGCCCAGCTGATTCTGCGGAAAGTGTTGTATAAATCTTCCCGCAGCCACAAAGGCGCTTTTTCCATCGCCTCGTTCTGCAAAGCGCTCAACATTAGGGTTGGATCTATCCATTCAAAAACCGCGCCTGCGGGATCGAATATCCAGCCGATTTCACTTTCGCCGGGGATGGAAAGCGTAATTGTCTGCGAATTAATCAGCATCCAATCGTCAGTACAGCCCGTCCAAGGCGACACATAATATTCCCTGATGCTGTTTTTATTATCGGGAACAAGGCCGATTGCGGCTAAATCCACGATGATTTCCGCCCCGGTTTCCGTTTCCACATCTCCCGTTATTCCCGCCGGCTGAGAATACAGAAGGGAAACGGTCAGAAGCGAAATTACCAGAAAAGCAATGTATCTTATTGGTTTATACATTGATATTGATAATATGAAGTACAGCGGATTGTGTCGACTTTTTGCAGTCGACATCAACTAATTGTAAATTAGAGACAAAAGTAGAAGCGCCGGATTCCCGCTTTCGCGGGAATGACGGTATTGGGATATTATTACAACTTGGCACTGTTTTTATATGTTTGCTTTTAACTTGCCAACTTGTAAACTTGCTGACTTGCCAGCATAAGAAATCATCCCCCCTTATCTTCCCATTCCCTGATAGTTTGCAGCAAATTATCCATAATTTCCATCACATCTACCCGCATCACTACCAAATCCAGGTAACTGCCGTATTTATCCTTGACATGTTTCTTGAAGGTCACCGCTTTCTGAAATCCCAGTTTTTCAAAGACTTTGATTGCTGTCGTCTGGACACTGGGCATTTCCGCGATAATAATATCGATATGCATCGATTGGGCGATGACGAAGATTTCCCGCGTCAAGTTATAACCCAAACCGGTGCCTTGAAATTTCGGCGCGGCCGACACCCGGATATGCCCGACATGGCTGTCCCAGCTGTGACGGTTGCGGTGGATCGAAGACACTCCGACAATCTCGTCTTCATACACCGCCACCAGCGGCACGGTATATTCGTAGTCGATATCATCGATCATCTTTTTCACCACCGCCGGATTGGAAACATCGTCGCGCATAAAAAGCTTGTCGTCCGGGCGGAGCGTATCGAAATATTTCTTCAATTTATCACCGTCGGTCTTCTCCATCGGATGGATGACTACTTTCCGGCCGTCTTTCAATTTTACCGTTTTAGGGTAATTGCTGAACATAAATTCCTCTTGTTTAACTTAATTCAGGTTTCAATTAAATCGAATATCTTTCAACAAGTTTTTACCAATTTTTTCATTCAGTTTATTCCGCAAATCCATCCGCAGATAGGTCAATTCATTGCGCCAGGCCGCATCCAGCACTTTGACATACAAGATACCGTCTTTAACCTTCTGCGCCTCGGTTTTAGCGCTGATTGCTTCGCCGGCGATATCCCGCCACAGCCGCACAATATCCGCTTCCCGCAGACGCTTTTCCATCCCCTGATTACGGAAAAATCCCGCCAGCGCCTCGCCTATACTGACCGCTCGCATCGCCTTAAGTCAGTCTGACCGGCATTAACAACATCATAAAGTTATAATCGTCGTCCTGCGATAACGGTTCGATGATGCAGGCGGAATCCGGCGTGCCAATGCTAAATTTCACATCTTCCGCATCGATTTGCCGCATCGCTTCCAGCACATAATTGGCGTTGTAGCCGATGAGCATTTCTCCGCCCTGATAATCCACGCTTAAACGCTCCTCCGCTTCGCCGCCGGTCTCGTTATCTTCCGCCGTAACCAGTATTTGGCCTTCGCTGAGGGCAAAACGCACCTGCCGGGACAGCGAATTGGAAAAGATCGCCACGCGGCGCACGGAAGCGTTCAAAGCTTCCACATTCGCCGTCAGAAGAATGCTGTTGCTCTTGGGGATGACATTCTCATACTGCGGATATTTGCCTTCGATCAATCTGGTATAAAGGAAATCGCTGTCGAGTTCTATCATCAGATAATTTCCGCTGGAAAAAACCTTGATATCCGCATCGTCCCGTATATTTTTCGCCGCCAAATTCAGCGCTTTGACCGGCACAATCGCTTCATAAGGCTTTTCCTCGCCTTTATAAGTGGTATCCACCAATTTTGACAAGCGGTGGCCGTCGGTGCTGACCGCGCGGATATCGCTGGAAGTCGCCTGCAGAAAGATTCCGCACAGGGTCGGACGCATATCGTCGCGGGAGACCGCAAAGGAAGTCTTTTCCACCATCCGTTTGAAGCATTTCCCCGTTATGGCAAATCTCTGCTGTAAATTATCTCCCGGCACCGCGGGAAAATCATCCGGATCGGAACCGGCCAAATGGTAAAAACCGGTCAATCCCTGAATCTTGATGCGGAAGTTTTCTTCCACCGATACCGATATCGGTTCTCTGGGAAGTTCCCGCACGATTTCCGATAATTTCCGCGCCGGCACCGCTACGGAACCCGCTTCTTCCATATCCACTTCCGTATCGGTGACTAAGGTGATTTCCAAATCGGTGGAATGCATTTTCAGCTTGCCGTCCGCTAAGTCCCATTTTATCGAATTCAATATCGGCAAGGTAGTTCTGACGGGAATGACCGGAACATGTTTCTGCAATACTTCGGAAAATAAATCCTGATTGATGGTGAATTTCATAAGTATAATTCCCCTTGGTTTATGACGGTTCTCTTTTTTTAACTGTTAGTGATTTTATAAAATAGCAGTATCAGTAGATGCTGTGGAAATGTGGAAAACTCAGATTACCTTGATAAAAACTATTAACATAAAACCGCTGAATATTGTTGACAGAATGTAGTTTGGAACAATTTGAGATGTTGACAGATAGTGTAGATAGTGAAGTGTTGTAAAAATGAGCGCATTTATCCACACTATATCCACAATTTTCCACCCGCAGTTTTGCACAATGTGGAATGTGAATTAATTTACAAAAATATCAGGAAAAAGCAAGATTTTTAACAAAAATGTTGAAGTGTTACTGAATGATTAAAAAAAACAAGGAGTTAAATTGATAATTCCAAGCGTTTCTTCAATTGTTCGATTTCTTTTGCTAGGATTTGATCATCATTCAGAAGTTTACGCGAATTTTCGATGGCGTGAATTATAGTGGAATGGTCGCGGTTGCCGAAATGGGAACCGATGGATTTTAAAGTGAGGCTGGTCATTTCACTGCAAAGGTAAATGGCGATATGGCGGGCGAGGGTGATTTCTTTTTTACGGGAATTGCCGCGCAAGAGGTCGGAGGGGATTTTCGACCAGTCAGCCACAGTTTCCTGAATGCGTTCTACCGATACTTTGGCAGGGCGTTCCTTGATAATATCCTTGAGCAGTTTTTTCGCCAGCGGCAGGTCGATGTCCTGGCCGGTGATTGAAGAGTGCGCCATAATTTTTATCAGGGCGCCTTCCAATTCGCGGATATTGCTGGTGACGCTGGCGGCGATGAATTCTAAGATATTATGTTCCAGATTAAGATTGTCATCTTCGGCGCGTTTGTGCAAAATCGCCACCCGCGTTTCAAAATCCGGCGGCTGAATATCGGTAACTAAACCCCACTGCAGGCGGGAAAGCAGCCGCGATTCGATTTCCGTCAATTCGCTGGGAGGCCGGTCCATCGACAAGACGACCTGCTTGCCTGATTGGTAAAGCGTGTTGAAAGTGTGGAAAAATTCCATCTGCGTGCGTTCTTTACCCTTAAAAAATTGCACATCGTCCACAATCAATAAATCGACGGAACGGAAAAAGCTGGAAAATTCCGCAGTTTTCTGCTGTTTGATGGAGGAGATAAAATCGGAAGTGAACTGTTCGGAGGAAACATATAATGCTTTGCGCAGAGTCTTATTTTTTACCGCGAAATTGCCGATAGCCTGCACCAAATGAGTTTTCCCCAGACCGACGCCGCCGTAGATGACTAAAGGATTGAATTTGGTGCGGCCGGGAGCTTCCGCAGCCGCCAGCGCCGCGGCTTTAGCGAAACTGTTGCAATCGCCTTCAATGAAATTTTTAAAGGTATAGCGGGGATTGAGGTTCAAATCGAGGGGAGTTTTCCGGGGGAGGACCCGGGAATTTTTGGAAGGTCCCAGCTTCAGCAGTTCGCTGGAATCTTTATCCGCGATGGAATAGCAGAGTTTATGCCCCGCGCCATAGGTTTTGCACAATGCTTGTTCAATCTGCTCGGCATAATGTTCTTCGATCCAATCGTAATAAAACTGGCTGGGAACTTGCACCGTCAAATCGTAGTTTTCCTGTTTTACCAGTTTCAGCGATCCGAACCAGGTATGATAGCTTTCCCGGGGAATCGACTGTTTAATGATTTCAATAAAGGACGGCCATAAGTCCTTTTTAGGCGAAGGTTGGTTCATTAAAGAGAAAAATATTATAGTGTTGAAAAGTGAAGGTTCTTCTTGGATTCGGCGCAGTTGAAGGAAAGATTACAGAGCGTATAAATATAGAACGGTAAAAAATCAATGTCAATAAAAAATCAGGAGTTTTTACAAAAAAACAGGATATTTTTTACAAGGCGTTTTTTTTTGGATATTGCGGAAATATTTGCGCTTTTCGGAAAAAACATAAAATCATAAGAAAAATTGAGTTATAAATTATTCAAACCTACTGCGATAAGTAAAAAGACCTTATGATACTTGCAACTCCAAAATAATTTTATTATATTTATAGGATTTTAAGCAAAGTTAATCCCGGTAAAAATTGCGGCATGGGCATTTTTAAGGCGGAAAAATCATCCCGGGTTGAATGTTTTAAATGGTGAAGGTATTTCGGGGCGCTTTATCCCTCTACTTTGAAGTTATACAAAATAATTAACTATAAAGGTTTCAGGTAATGAAAAGGACATATCAGCCTTCCAATCGGAAGCGCCGCAACAAACATGGATTCCGCAAGCGTATGGCGGATCGCTGGGGTCAGGATGTTTTGAAGCGCCGCCGCGCTAAAGGAAGAAAGCGTTTAACCGTATCCGATGAAATGCAGCGCTAAACTGCCCCGTTCCCGGATGTTGAAAGTGCGTGCCGGCATCAGCCGCAGCATAAAATTCGGGAAAAAGCTAAGGGGGAGTTTTTTGACCGTTATTATTGTCTCCCCGGGCGTCATCCGAATTAAGCCGGGCGAAAGCTTGGAAGACGCAGAAAAGAATTCGCCGAAATTCGCCGTTTTAGTGCGCCGGAAATGCGGAAAAGCGGTTAAAAGGAACCGATTGAAACGAATTGCCCGGGAGTATTTCCGAATGCATCGGGGAGATTTTGCGGATACAGCGGCGGTGGTGTTCGATATTTTCGCGCCAGTGGAGGATGAAGCCGCATTTAAAGAAGAGATGGCGGCTTTATGCCGGGGCGCGAATTTGCCGTGTAAACGCAACGGTTAATGGAGCTTTGTTTAAGCAATATACTACACAAATGTAAAGTATATTCGTATGAATCTTACCGTAAAAATTTTCACAATGGTCATTACCGGCTATCAGAAGACCCTATCTCCGCTTTTAGGCAGCCATTGCCGTTTTTACCCCAGCTGCAGCCAATACGCCAAAGAAGCGCTGGAAGAATGGGGCTTAATGCGGGGAGGGTATTACTCGGTTAAAAGGCTATTGAAATGCCATCCTCTGCACCCGGGGGGATTGGATCCGGTAAAAAAAAGATAATTAGCGAAAAGTGAATAGCGATCAGTGAATTCTGAAGCATTTGCAGTGCAACGAACAATTTGTTAACAAAGAAATTATCAAAATGCTAGCCAACGATATTTGAATTTTTTCGATTACTTTGGACTTTAGAATTATAACATAAAGCTCAAGGTTCAAGTCTTATATGAACAGACTTATGTCTGTTCTCCTAGCAGTTAGGAGGTCGGACTTTAGTCCGACACCTTTAATATAAGAAAATACTTTTTAGGGAACAATGGATAAGAAAACCGTTTTAGCCTTTATTTTCATCGGTGTAATCATCGTTTTGATGCCGTATTACTATCAGTTGATCGCTCCGGAAAAGGAAGTGCGGGAACAGCTGAAGCAGAAAGCGGCGATGCAGGATACTTTGTCCGAAAAAGTTTCGGCGCCGGAATTGACAGTTACTGCCGCAGATACCGGGAAAGGATCGGCCATAGCCAGCGGGGATACGGCCGTTCGATCGCTTTTATGGCAGGATACGGTGACTATTGAAGAAAAAATTGCCGTAGTTGAAACCCCGCAGTATATCGCTAAATTCAGTTCCCGGGGCGGCAGAATTATTAGTTTCCGTTTGAAAGAATACAGCGACCGCCGGGGCGGGATTACGGAAATGATTATGAAGCATCCTCAAAAAGAGGAATATTACCCCAATGCGTATTTGACTTTTCAGCGCAGCAACCTTTCCACCGATAAATTGAATTTCCAGTTCAGCCGAGAGATGGTGAATTTACGGGCGGGGGAAACCGGTGAACTCGTGTCGACTGCGGAACTGAACAATGGCAGTGTGAGATTTATTTATAGTTTCGATGGTGAGAGTTATAGTATAAAGTTGAATACTGCGACCCAGGGACTGAACCTGGACGATGAATACTATTTCCGCTGGGACGGTGGCGTGAATGTGACGGAATTAGATACCGCGCAGGATTTACAATATAGTAAGGCTTACGCAATGATGGGCGGGGAGATGGAAACTTTCGATGCCAAGAGCCGAGGTGAAAAAAGGATTACTCCATCAGGGCAGGTCTCCTGGATGGCGATGCGGTCGAAATACTTCGAAATCGCGGCGATTCCGCAGGATAACAGTCAGGGGATAGATTTCACCGGGGAAAAAATCGCCGGCGGGAAAAACGGCTGGAAACAATTCAATTTAGCCTTGAAAATGGATAAAACCAGCGCACAGGTCAATCAGGATTATATCTTATATTTGGGCCCCATTGATTCCAAAAAATTATCTGCGCTGGGAGTGGGATTGGAAGAAACGATGAACTGGGGATGGGTACTGTTCAAACCTTTCAGTATAGTGATATTGTGGTCGTTCAAATTATTGCACAGCATTATTCCCAATTACGGCTTGGTGATCATCGTTTTCTCTATATTGATTAAATTATTATTATGGCCTTTAAGCAAGAAACAGAATCAATCGATGAAGCAGATGCAAGCCCTTTCGCCGCTTTTGAAAGAATTGAAGGAGAAACATAAGGGCGATCCGCAGAAGTTCCAGAAAGAACAAATTCGTTTATTTAAAGAGAATAAAATCAATCCCTACGGCGGCTGTCTGCCGATGATATTGCAAATGCCGATATTAATTGCGATGTTCATCGTGTTTCGTTCCACTATCGAACTCCGGGGAGCCCCGTTTGCTTTATGGATACAGGATTTATCTTTGCCGGATACGGTGCTGCATCTGGGCTTTACCATACCGATGTACGGCAATCAGATTGCGATATTGCCTATTTTGATGGGATTAAGCCAATTTTTCCAGGGGAAGAGCACGACTACAGATCCCAACCAGAAGATGCTGATGTATTTTATGCCCATATTTATGACTTTGATGTTCAATAGCTTCCCTTCGGGCTTGACACTGTACTATACGCTGTTCAATGTGCTGTCACTGGTGCAGTTGAAAATGACTAAGGAAGAACCGAAGGCGGTGGAAGTGAAGTTCGATAGTTCAAAGAAAAAACCCGGGAAAAGCAGGAATTAGTACCTAAGTATTTTTTTGTTGCTTTTTTGGCAAAAGTTCTAATAACTATATGTATTAAATGAACTTTGGTAATTGGGAAATACTTACCATAAGTCTTAAATCTTATACCCGTTCTGATTAATATTTTCCGATTGTAGGGACAGAACACTGTTCTGTCCCTACCTAAACATACGAAAAGACTTTTAAGAAACAGTATAAGTCTTAAGTCTTAAGTCCTAAGTCTTGAGCCTTCTTGGTTCCGGCTTGTCCGGGTTAGGAGTTTGGAATCAGGGAAAAGCAAAGAAGCTGCATAGTAAGAAGACCTGTTTTACTGGCAACTTGCACTTGTAACTATTACTTTCTTACGACTTTTTGATTTGCGATTTAATAACAGGAAAAGTTTTACGAATTTGGCAGATAAAAGACAGCCTGGAATGTTTCCGGGCTTTCCGCATTTAAACACAAATGCAATATAATCAAGAAGATATAATAACAGCTCCGGCGACCGCTCCGGGAAAAGGCGCGATTTCTATCATCAGACTTTCCGGAGACGGGTGTATGAATCTGCTGAGGAAGTGTTTGACCGGATGCCCGTTAGACATACATCCCCGGGAAGCGACCTTGGCGAATATCGCTGATGAGAAAGGCGAATTCGACCAGGTGATCGTGATTTATTACCGCAGTCCGAAATCTTACACCGGGGAGGATATGGTGGAAATCAACTGCCACGGCGGGGATTATATCACACAGCGTATATTGGATTTGTTGTGCCGGAAAGGAGCTCGGCCGGCGCAGCCGGGAGAATTCACTTTCCGGGCGTTTATGAACGGGAAATTGGATTTGACGCAGGCGGAAGCGGTAGCCGACATTGTGGCGGCGGAAAGCGATATGGGCAGCCGCAATGCGGCAAGGCAACTGATTGGAGGAATGTCTGAAGCGATTACCGGGATGAGCAAGGAATTAATTGCGGTTTTAGCGGAATTGGAAGTGGAGTTGGAATTCCCCGATGATGAACCGATGGAAGCGGATTATTGGGGCTGGTCGGAAAGGATAAAAAAGGTTCAGGCGGAATTGGAATCATTAATTAGGCGGGGCAATACCGGGCGGGTGATCCGGGAAGGCTATAAAGTGGTGATTGCGGGGCCGCCTAACAGCGGCAAATCGACATTATTGAATGCCTTGATAGGGGAAAACCGGGCGATTGTGCATCACCAAGCCGGAACTACGCGGGATGTGCTGAGGGAAGCGGTGGAAATCGGCGGATTAAAGGTGTGGCTGACCGATACTGCAGGACTGCGCGAAGACAGCCTGGAAGTGGAAGCCGAAGGCATCCGCCGGGCGAAACTGGAAATAGAAAATGCGGATTTAGTGCTATTTTTATTCGATTTAGGCGAACCCTTGCAAGAAACGCCGGTCAAAGCGGGGGAGACAGTGCTGGTGGGAAACAAGGTGGATTTGTATCCGGAAACCGAGTCCGCTTCCGAAATTAAAATCTCCGCTCTAAAAGGCCACGGACTGGCGGAACTTAGTTCTATGATCGTGAAAAAGGCTTTGAAGACGGGGATTGAACCGGTAGTCATAGCTAATGAACGGCATTTGACGGCGATGCGGAAAGCCGACGCTTGTCTGCAGAAAGCTTTGGAATTGGCGAATTTGGAAGGTGAAACGGAATTGATGGCTTGGGAAACCCGGGAAGCGCTGCGGTTTCTGGGGGAAATCATCGGTAAAGATGTGACCGAAGAAGTCCTGGAAAGTATCTTCAGCCGGTTCTGTATAGGAAAGTAAGTGAGCAAGTGAGCAAGTGAACAAGTATAAAAAATGTTCCATATGGAACATTAAAGGTCAAAGGTAAAAAGGATAAGGTAAAAGAAGGGAAAGAATAGATATTTGGTAATGGAAAAAACAATATTTTTCAAGGAGGAAATTGAAACCCATACACATTCGGGGTATTCGGACGGGAATTACACGGATGAGGCGTTCTATGACAAATTATATGAAATCAAACGGAAATTCGACCTTCCTTTAAAGATTGTATGCCTCACAGATCACGATACGATGAACGGTTTAGAACCTTTACTAAGGATTTTTCGGCGGCGTAACGAGGAAACCGGGGAGGAGATGGAGTTGATACCGGGAATCGAATTGACTTGCAGTTTCGGCGGGCGGGAAGCGCATATCTTGGGCTATTTTACGGAAGTAGAACCGGAAAAATCGGATGCCTATTTAAAACCGGCGGCGGAAAAAATTATCGGCTGGAATGAAGTCAGATTATTCGATGCTAAAGTACTCGGCGGATTATTGGCGGAACATTACCAAACGCTGAGGATGAATTTTAATCTGGATTACCGGGAGGCGGAAAGAAGCGCGCGGGAAAATTGTCAAATCGATACGGTAAAAGAATTACAAAAGAAAGCCGGGGACAAATTAATCTGGAAACCCAATGTTTCCCGAGGTTATTTACGCAAACAAATTGAAAAACAGCTGAGAATACCGGAAAGCGGATTACAGACTTTTTCCATCCGCAGACATTCCGGCGCCAAGCATGCTGAAGCGCTGAAAGATTTTTATCGAAAGAATTGCCGGAAAAACGCGCATTTGATTGAGGAAATGGTGGATAAATCGGTAGGAATTATCCTTTATAGCAATATCGAAAGCGTTTCGCCGGTGGAAGCAATGGAAGCGGTGGAAGCAATCAGTAAAGCCGGGGGCGCGGCGGTATTGGCTCACCCGGGGGAAAATTTATTGCGGCAGGAAGAAGCGGTCGACCTGGATAGGGCGGGGGAAAGATTGAAGGAAATTGCTCTGTTGATTGATTTTGGATTAAAAGGTCTGGAAGTTTATTATCCTTCACATAGCCCGGAACAAACCAAGTTATTACTGCAGTTTGCTCAGGTTAAAGGATTAGCAGCTTGCGGCGGATCGGATTGGCATGGTAAAAGTGAATTGCAGGATAGCCGGGTGGGGAAATGGACGCCGGGAGATATGCTGGAAAAGCTGGGAATATGCATAGCAAGGTAGAAACTGAAGAGAAAAGCATTCACAGGCTATTAAGCTAAAAGCAGATAGGATAAACTATATACATTCTCACGCTGGAGCGTGGGAACGAGGAGTAAAGCAAAGGCTCTGGATTCCCGCTTTCGCGGGAATGACAAATCGTGTGTTTTTATAGTTGCAGTGACGAATATACGCATTCCCACGCCGGAGCGTGGGAACGAGGAGTAAAAGCAAAGGCTC